>JAEEGK010032285.1_pt1 | contig 10250 bp, 4 predicted proteins | sample 8958771 | NCBI WGS metagenome assembly JAEEGK01 (sample SAMN16246547, study PRJNA631951) | gut metagenome | biome: gut microbiome; feature: rumen; material: SC-attached | host: Bos | place: Iran: Karaj | collected 2018-10 | reverse complement strand
GGGTTGGAGAGTGGCATTCACGAAGAAGGCGCTGCCTTGGTGGCTGGGAGCATTGCTGCTCGCGTTCATCGTGTACTTGATCGTGCGCCCGAACAACAAGACTTTGCGGGTGGACAAGGACGCATTGACCGTCAATACCGCGGTGAAAGGGGAGTTCAACGACTATATCCGCATCAGCGGCCGCGTACAGCCGATGACGACCATCCAGCTGAGCTTGCAGGAAGGCGGTATCGTGGAGAAGATCCTCATCGAGGAAGGCTCCCCGGTCAAGGCCGGCGACCCCATCCTGATCCTGTCCAATGACAACCTGGACCTGCAGATCCTGAACTCCGAGGCCGAACTGGCCGAAAAGGAGAACATCCTCCGCAACACGCGGATCCAGATGGAGCAGCAGAAGCTGGACGTGCGCCAGAACGTGCTGGAGTACGGTACCAATGTGGATCGTCTGCGCCGCGCCTACGAGCAGCAGAAGGCTCTCTATGAGGACAAGCTTATCGCCAAGGAAGAATACCTGAAGGCCGAGGAAGATTACAAACTCGCCCTGCAGAAATACGACCTTATCCGCGAGCGCTCCAAGCAGGACAGCCTCTATCGCGGTACCCAGATCAACCGCATGGAGGAGTCCCTGGAGAACATGCAGCTCAACATGCAGTTGATCCGCAAGCGCAAGAGCAGCCTCATCGTGAAGGCGCCCATCGACGGTGAACTGGGCCTGCTGGACGTGGTCCTGGGCCAGAGCATCATCAGCGGCACCAAGATCGGCCAGATCAATTCCGTGGGCACTTACAAGGTGGAGGCGCTGATTGACGAACACTACATCGACCGCGTCACGGCCGGCTTGGAGGCCACTTTCGAGCGCCAGGGCGACACCTTCTCCACCGTCATCCGGAAAGTCTATCCGGAGGTCCGCGACGGCAAGTTCAAGGCCGATTTCAAGTTCGACGGTGAGCAGCCGGACAACATTCGCGCCGGCCAGACTTACTACCTGAACCTCCAGCTGGGCCAGCCCGAGGAGGCCGTCATCATCCCGCGCGGCACCTTCTACCAGAAGACCGGTGGTAAGTGGATCTATGTTGTCAACAAGGACGGAAACAAGGCCGTCCGGCGGGAAATCCGCATCGGCCGCCAGAACCCCCAGTACTACGAAGTCCTGGAAGGCCTGGAGCCGGGCGAGAAGGTCATCACCTCCGGGTATGAAACCTTCGGCGACAGCGATGTGTTAGTTTTTTAGTGTTGAATTGAACCATGATCATCCTTTTGAAACCGTTTAGGATTCTCCTGCTGATACCGTTCCTGATTGTCCTGATATGAAGAGTTTTTGGAATTTCCTGAGGAAGAACAGACTGTACGGGGCCGTGAACCTCGTGGGGCTCACGGTGTCGATGGCGTTCGTTCTCCTGCTGGCGGTGTATGTACGGCGGCAGCTCTCCACGGATTCCTTCCAGGAGAACGCGGACCGCATCTATGTGATCGCCAACGAGAATAATGTGTCCATGGCCTACTGGCTGGACAAGCATCTGAAGAACAATTTCCCTGAAATCGAGAAGGGCTGCTGTGTCGCGCAGATGTCGGATGCCTTCCGGTATTCCATCGGCGGAGAGACCGTCTATGGCAGTACCATGGCGGCCGACAGCACCTTCTTCGACATCTTCAGCTACGACCTGGTGGCCGGAAACAGATCCGACTGGAGCGTTTCCTGGGATCGCTGCATGGTGAGCCGGGTGTTTGCCAGCGCCCATTTCGGAGAGAAAGATCCCATCGGCCAGATCCTGACTTTTGAAGATGTCAATGATGGCGAGCCGGCGCAACTGACCGTCTGCGGCGTTTACGAGGATTTCGGCAATTCCATCCTCAAGGCGCCGGACGTGCTGGTCCGCGGCGAGATGATGCCGAAGACGAACCCGTCCCACAACGAGTACATGGGCAATGCCGCTGCCGGTATCTGTTTCGTCATGACCTATCCCGAAGCCGATTTCAATGCCAAGCATGACGACCTGCTGGACTGGCTTGAAAAGAACTTCTGGGTCTATCAGAGCAACCACGACCAGGTCCGTATCATCCCGCTGAGGGATGTGTATTTCCTGGAAAACGGAAATTACGACTGGAACGGAACGATTCAATTCGGCAACCGGGCCTTCGTGGACCTGCTGCTGGCCATGTGTCTGCTCCTGCTGGCGTTCGCTATCCTCAACTATATCAACATGACGACGGCCCTGACGGGCTTCCGCGCCAAGGAAATGGCTACCCGCAGGCTGGTGGGCGCGGATAAGCGGGGCATTTTCCTGAAAGTCATCATCGAGAGTACCGTCCTTTGCGGCATTTCCATGGCGCTGGCCGTCCTGCTGGCCGAGGCGCTGTCGCCGTCGGTCTCCCGGATGCTGGTGTATCCGGTGTCCGTTTTCAAGGCCATTACTCCGGGGAATGTGCTGCTTGTCCTGGCTTTTGTCGTCGTGCTGGGTATCCTGGCCGGGATTGTTCCGGCGCTGCTCATCCAGCGGGCCCAGCCTATCGAAATCGTCCGGGGAACGCTCCGGCTCAAGACCAAGACCGTCTATAGCAAAGTCATCATCATCGTGCAGAATGTCGTTACGGTCGTAATGCTGGTCTGCGCATTCACGATGTGGCTCCAGATCCGTCACATGATCTCTGCGGACCTGGGATACAACACCAAGGATATCCTGGTGGTCGGCAATGGATTCGGGCAGTCCGGGGCCCTCCGCCCGATGGTGGACCGTCTCAGGGCGGAAACCTGTGTCGAGGAAGTGGGGCAGGGTAACGGTATTCCGCTCATGGGAACAAACAATTTAACCATGGAAGTGAGTGAAGGAAACTGGGTGTCGTTCCAGCAGATTAAAGGCGATGACGCGTATTTCCGGATTCTCGGCCTGAAGGTGAAACAGGACAATCACCAGGACGCCTGGTGGCTTAATGAATATGCTTTCAAACAGATAGGAATCGACGAGTCCGCGACGGAATACATAATGAAAGACAATGGTACGAGACCCATCGGCGGCGTGTATTACGATTTCAAGATCCGTCCGCTGGAGTCGGCGCAGAGCGCGGCCATGATTTACAACTGGGGAGAGAGCCCGGATGAAACCTATCCATGGACACTGCTGGTGAAGACGGTTGGTAATCACGGTGAGGCCCGGAAGAGGGTGGAGGCCATTGCGGCGGAGGTGTTCCCCGACCGGATGTTTGACGGCGAGTATATCGAGGAAATGATCGAGGAAGGCTTCAAGGATGAGCGCCGCGTACTGGACATCGTGTTCATCTTCACGCTCCTTTCCATCCTGGTATCGGCCCTGGGCCTCTTTGCGATGAGTTCCTATTACATGCAGCAGGAGATCCGCAGCGTTTCCGTCAAGAAAGTCTTCGGCGCCGATTATTCCGGCGTGCTGAAGGAGCTGATCCTGTCGTTCATGAAAATGGTGGGAATCGCATTTGTCCTCGGCATCCCCGTCGCATGGTTCATCATGCATCGCTGGCTTTCCCACTATGGCCACCGCATCGACCTGTACTGGTGGATCTTCGCGGCCGCCGGCCTGATCGCCGCCCTTATCGCGGCCGTCTCCGTCCTCTACCAGAGCATCCATACCGCCCGAACCAACCCGGCCGAGGCGTTGAAAAAAGAATAGAAGAGATGAGAGTGTTCAGAAAGACAGGCGTTTCGACGCTGATCAACATCCTCGGTATGAGCGTCGCTTTCGCGGCGGCGATGATCCTCCTCGTGCGGGTGCACTGGGATCTCAGATTCAATGCTAATTTTGAAGGGCATAAACAGGTGTTCCGGATGGAACAAGACTGGGATCATGACGGACATTTCTCCACGTATTTCCCCCGGCCGCTCATCGAACTTATCCGCGGGATGTCCTCCGATGTCGAGGCCGTGGCGACGACGGCTACATGGGGTGACTGGAACCTCGCCCGGGAGGAAGATCCCGGTTCGGGCGTCACGGTGTCCCGATGCCTGGCCGACAGCTCGATCTTCCGGGTTTTCCCTTTCAAATGGATCGAGGGTTCCGCCCGGGAATTCGACGCTCCGTCGACCCTCGTCCTCGACCGGACTGCCGCCCGGACCTTTTTCGGCGACGAACCGGCCGTCGGTCAATTCCTCCAGTTGGGAGACGGTACCCGTCTGCGCGTCGTGGGCGTCTATGAAGACATGCCCGCCAATTCCAGCGTTTCCTACCGGTCATTCGCGTCTCTGGGCACCCGGTTCCTGGAGGATGGTTCGGAGTGGTCTTTCTCCTCGTACCTGAAGTTACGCCATCCGAAAGACGCGAAAGCCACGCAGAAACAGCTGACGGAATCCTTGCTCTCCTATTTTGCCGGAGAAGAGGCGAACGACAAAGAGCGGGAAGAATTCCGCCGGGAATACCGGATCGTCAATCTGCACAAGGCCTATTTCGAGAGAGACCTGGACAGCGGTGTCGCCAGCGTCAACAAGTCGCTGACCATCACCCTGCTGGCCATCGCCATCCTGCTGATCGTCATCGCGATCATCAACTTCATCAATTTCTCCTTCGCGGAGATTCCGTTCCATATCAAGAGCATCAACACCCGTAAAGTGCTTGGTGAGGGCCGCAGTTCACTCGTTGCAAAGCAACTTCTGCGTGCCGCTTGCCTGGCCCTGGTCGCCTTCGGCTTCGCCTGCCTGTTCATGCGTGTCGTCGCCGGCATGTCCTGGGCCTCGGCCATCGCCGCGGTCATGAAGCCTCGGGATTACGCTGCCATCCTCCTCCCGATGCTGGGCGTGACCCTCGCCGCCGCCGTCATTGCCGGCCTTGCTCCCGCGCTCTACTCGACGTCGCAGCCCACTGCCATGGTACTGAAGGGCTCCTATGCGATGAGTGTCAAGGGCAAAGCCTTGCGCAACGTCCTGATCGGCCTGCAGTTCTTCCTCTCGTTCGTCTTTATCTTACTGGGCGTGTACGTCGACAAACAACTCCGTTTCATGCAGAATAAGGACATGGGGTTCCGCCAGGATCAGGTCCTGCAGGTGTGGTGCGGCCAAAATGCCGGCGCACAGCTGAAAGCGCTGGAAAGCCGTCTGTTGCAGAATCCGTCCATCCTCGGGATGACGGCAAGCGACAATTTCATCGTCGGGGACACGCGGATGGGATGGGGCCGTACGGCCGATGACGGGACCCAGGTCAATATGGAGGTGCTGCCGGTGGCGGATGATTTCATCGATTTCTTCGGTCTCCAGATCGTGGACGGACGTGGTTTCCTCCCGTCCGACAACCAGAGCGAAAGCGGCTGCTTCGTCGTCAACGAAGCTTTCCTGCGACGCTACCCGCAGTTCCGTGTGGGCAGCTATATCGAAGGACACATCGCCCCGTCTCCCATCGTCGGTGTCGTGAAAGATTTCTATTCCAAGTCTTTGCATAACAGCATCGAGCCCCTGGCGCTTTATTGCTGGGGTGCCGCTCCCTGGCGCGAACACAGCATCATCTATGTCCGCGTCATGGAAGGGGCGGATTTCAAGTCCGTGTCCGATTATATCAAGGAATCGATCTGCGTGCTGGATCCGACGATGATCCCGAACCAGGTGAGCGTACGCCGTCTCAGCGAATGGATCGGGAGCATGTACACGGTCGAGTCGATGCTCCGGCGTCTGGTATCCATCGCGTCGGTGGTCGCCCTGCTGATCGCCATCATCGGCATCATCGGCCTGGTCTTCTTCGAGACGCAGTCTCTCCGCAAGGAGATTGCCGTGCGTCGGGTCAACGGTGCCACGGTGAGTGACATCCTGCGGCGGATCAACCGCAAATACCTGACGATTGCGGCCATCAGCTTTGCCCTCGCCGTGCCGTTCGCCTATTTCTTGATGGTCGGCTGGCGGCAGAGTTTCGTCAGCCAGTCGCCCATCTCGGTGTGGATTTTCCTGGCCACGTTCGCCCTGGTTGCGGCAGTCACGCTTGCGGTGGTGACGCTCCAGAGCTGGCGGGCCGCGAATGCCAATCCGGTCGATTCACTAAAGAATGAATAAAACTACAGATAATAATAACTAATTAAATATCAACAAATTATGATTCAAGTTTCCAACCTTAGCAAAGTCTTCCGCACGGAAGAGATCGAGACCACCGCGCTCAATGGCGTCACCTTCGAAATCAAGGACGGCGAGTTCGTCGCCATCATGGGCCCTTCCGGTTGCGGCAAGTCAACGCTGCTGAACATCCTCGGCCTGCTGGACAATCCCACCAGCGGAAGCTACAAACTGCTGGACACCGAGGTGGCGAACCTCAAGGAGAAGGAGCGCACCAAGTTCCGCAAGGGTAACATCGGCTTCGTGTTCCAGAGCTTCAACCTGATCGACGAACTCAATGTGTATGAGAACATCGAGCTCCCGCTGCGTTACCTGAACATCAGCGCCGCCGAGCGCAAGCAGAAGGTGACGGACATCATGAAGCGGATGAACATCAGCCACCGTGCCAATCACTTCCCGCAGCAGCTCTCCGGCGGTCAGCAGCAGCGCGTGGCCATCGCCCGTGCCGTCGTCGCCGGCCCGAAGCTGATCCTCGCGGATGAGCCCACCGGTAACCTCGACTCCAAGAACGGCAAGGAAGTGATGGACCTCCTGAAGGAGTTGAACCAGGAAGGCACTACCATCGTGATGGTGACCCACTCCCAGAAGGACGCCGCCTGCGCCCAGCGCACAATCGACCTCTTCGACGGCCAGATTGTCTCCGACGTGAAGAACGAACTGTAAGTGCGCCCGCCGTCCGGTATTTACGGACGGTAGGAGCACTAAAGAGCAGAAATGAGATCAAAAAGCGATATTCTAATCAAAGTCTTGTCCCTGGGCGTAGGGCTGGCCGTTGGCATCGTGCTCATTGCCAAGGTGTTCTTTGAGCTGAGTTATGACAGTTTCTACAAGGACATCGACCGGGTGTATACCATCAACACCTGGTATTCACAGCACGGGGATGAGCATGATTATGGACAGGTGAGCGGCGCTGTGGCCGTTGGGTTTATGGAGGAAGTCCCTGGTGTTGAGGTGGGCACACGTACAACATATGTGTTCAACGGCAACACGTACCTGGATGAGGACGGGCACAAGCTGAAAGCTACGCTGGTCTGTGCCGATACCTGCTTCTTCCAGGTGTTCGACAGACCGATCCTTGCCGGCAATCCCGTGAAGATTCTGGGGAAGTGGGGTGGAGTGATGGTGAGCCGGAGCTTCGCGGAAAAGCTGGGCGGTGTGCAGGAGTGCATCGGCAAGCAGGTCTACAATGAAGACATGGCCGGTCTTAAGCTGCCTGTCGAAGGCGTCTTCGAAGACTTCCCTGAGAACGGCAGCCTGGACTATGACATCCTGCTCTCGATAGACACCTACGGCAAGCAGAGCACGGACAACTGGCTGGGCAACGACCGGTATAAAGGCTATGTGAAGCTGATGCCGGGAGTGGACCCGAATACGCTGGCCGATGGCATCCGGAAGATGCAGGAGGCGCATCAGCCACTGGAGCAGATAGAGGCGCAGGGAACCAGCCTGAGGTATTTCCTGAAGCCCTTCAGCAAGATGCACACGTCCAATCCGGAGGTTAAGACGCAGGTGATTCTGCTTTCCATCGTAGCGGCGCTGCTCATCCTGATTTCCCTCCTCAACTACATCCTGATTGTGATTTCCTCCCTGGTGAAGCGTTCCAAGGAAGTGGGCGTTCGCAAGTGCTACGGCGCAGAGGGTAAGCACATTTATGGAATGCTGACGAAGGAAGCCCTGCTGCATATCCTGCTCTCTCTGGTGCTGGCTGGGGCAATCATCTTCGCTGGCCGAAGCATCGTGGAGAACCTGCTGGGCGTACCGTTCCAGACGTTGCTGGTGCCGCAGAGCATCGTGGCCATCGCTGCGGTGCTTGTGTTTGTGCTCATCATCTCCATTGTAGTCCCGGCAGAGCTTTATCAGCGGATCCCGGTGTATGCCGCCCTGAAAAACTATACCGAGAACTCCCGAAACTGGAAGCTGGGGCTTCTGGGCGTCCAGGTGCTCATTAACGTGTTCCTGGTGGTGATGATGCTCATCATCGGCCGGCAGTATCAGAAGGTATCCCATGCCGATACGGGCTATGATTATGACAATCTGTACTATATCAGCCTTTTCGATGGGGATAGACAAGCCATTACCCGTGCAGTCAATACGCTGAAGAGCCTGCCGGAAGTGAGCGGCGTGGCAACCGCCTACAACTTGCCATTCAACGGCTCCAGCGGAGACAATGTTTATTTGCCGGGTGATGACCGGGAACTTTTCAATATTGCCGATCAGTACGAATGCTCGCCGGAATACTATGACCTGATGGGCATTGAGTTCCTGGATGGCCGTGCACCCCGGGACTCCTCTGAAATCGTGGTGGACGAAAAGTTTGTGACCAAGATGGCGGAGTTTACTGACTGGAGCGACGGCGCCGTTGGCAAGCAAGTGTTCATTACCGGTCACGACCGCTCACGCGATTCGGAGCGGAGTTATTTCACCATTTCTGGTGTGTACAAGAGTTACCTTATCGGCAATCTGCAAGGGGTGGACCAGCGCCCCAGCGCCTTGTTCTATGGGGAGATCGGTTCAATGACTTCCTGGATGCCGCATACCTTCTTCAAGGTAAGGCCGGAAGCGTTGCCGAAGGTTCGTCAGGCTCTGGAGCAGGCCTTGGAGGGCCGGGAAATCAACATCCTATCCTACGAGGAGCAGATGCGCGCTGCCTATGCCGATAGCAAGAAGATGCGCAATACGATGGCGCTGGGTGCCGTATTCTCCCTGCTGATTGCGCTGCTAGGCCTCATCGGCTTTATCCGCGATGAAAGCCTGCGTCGCAGCAAGGAAATGGCCGTCCGGAAAATCAATGGCGCTACGACCCGCGACATCCTTGGTGTGTTTGCCACCGACATTATGAACCTGTCCGCCGTAATGGCTGTGATTGCCTGTGTGGCCGCCTACTTCGTGGCCCACAAATGGCTGGAGCAGTTTGCCGAAAAAGTGTCGCTGAATCCGCTCTATTTCATCGGCGGAGCCGTACTGGTACTGGCCATTGTGCTGGGCGTAGTGGTGCTGAACTGCCTCCGCATTGCCCGGGCGAATCCCGTGGAATCGCTAAAGAACGAGTAGTATGAAGAGTTATCTGAAATTCCTTTCCCGCAACAAACTCTACACGGCCATCGAGGCGGTGGGGCTGGCCGTGAGCCTGGCGTTTGTGATTATCATCGGCAGTTATGTATGGCAGCAATATGCCGTGACGCGGGAGAATCCGGACCGGGAACGGATTTATGTGCCCGGAACTCCGGGATTCCCGGCGCTTACATACGGTTTCCCGGATGCCATCGGCGACATTCCGGAAATCGAATCCGTTTCCAGGATGTGTAATGTAGTTGTACATCCTGCCATACGGGGAGAGCAGACGGAAGCGGAGAGCGTTGGCGTGGAACCGGCGTTCTTTGAGATTTGTCCTCAGTTCCGCTTTGTGGAAGGCTCCGCAGAGGTGCTTTCCGTTCCCTCCAATGTCATTCTTTCTGTCTCTTTTGCCAGAAAGCACAGTCTTTCGGTAGGTGATGCTCTTGACATCAGTGGGAGCAGCTATGTAGTGGGTGCCATATTGGAGGACCTGAAGGGTACGGCCATCAAGCCTTATGATATATTCCTCAACGCTTCCGTTTACAAGGATGGGTGGCAGCCGTTCGACAACTACGGCAGTACGGTCACACTGCTCAAGGTCCGTCCCGGAACAGACAGGAACGTTCTCTATGAAAAACTGGAAGCCGTCTGCAAGGATGTCTATTCAAGCATCTATGGGCAATCTTTCTTTGAACATCTGGAACTCTCTCGATATGATGAATTGTTTTTCAAGGAGACAGAGGGATTTTTCAGACATGGAGACAAAGCGACACTCAGAATTCTGATGCTGGTTGGGCTTCTGCTCCTTCTTTCGGCCATTCTGAACTATATCAACTTGTCCGTTGCACTCACCGGAAAGAGGGCAAAGGAAATGGCCGTGAGGCAATTGTCCGGAGCATCAAGGGGCGGCATTATCTGGAAGTACGTGGCCGAATCCATCGCGTTTACCGCAGTATGCTTTGCAGCCGGCCTGTTGCTTGCGGAAGCCTTCTGCCCGGCCATGAATGCGCTTTTGAACAATCCGGATATCCCGATAAGAGTCATCTGGTCTCCGGGCTATGTGGTTGCATATATCGTCATCATTCTGCTTGTGGGAGCGATCTGCGGCATCTTCCCGGCCATGATGGCAGGCCGCTACAAACCC
>JAEEGK010032281.1_pt1 | contig 10251 bp, 9 predicted proteins | sample 8958771 | NCBI WGS metagenome assembly JAEEGK01 (sample SAMN16246547, study PRJNA631951) | gut metagenome | biome: gut microbiome; feature: rumen; material: SC-attached | host: Bos | place: Iran: Karaj | collected 2018-10 | reverse complement strand
TCTTCGCTTGACTTACGATCAACAATACGATTTTCTAGTCATTGGTCATTGGTCATTTGCATCGTAACCGCGGCGTAGCCGCCTAACTTCGAACTAATAACTAGAAACTAACAACTAATAGCTAGTAATACACTTTCTGCGATTCGAGCCAGCGTTCGTAGAGGAACAGCGCAATAAAGTTCTTTCCGTCGATAAACTGGTGAGCGGCCTCTTCGTAAGGCAAGACCTCCGTACGGATCCATTCGTTCTCATCAGTGTAGGTCTGGTTCCTGCCGTCCATCGCATTAAGTTCTTCACGCGTCACGCAGCGTTCAATCGCATAAAGGCGGATGCGTTCATCCAAAAGCCCGCAGCTTCCGGCAAAGCCGTCGTATTTACCCTTGTACCAGAAATCCATCAAGTCAATAAGCTCTGAATCCTTCGCCTTGATTTGAGCTTCCTCTTCAAGTTCCGAGAGCGCCACCTTGCGGAAATCGCCCGACCAGTCAAGAATCCCCGCCGGAATTTCAAGCGAATCCGTTTCCGAGATTGCAAATCGCGGCTGGCGCACCAGGAGCAAATAACGCTTGCCTTCGCAATGGAGCACCACAAGTACGCCCACCGCATGGCCGCGCACAAGCACGATCCCATGCACAGGCTTTCCATCCGGCAAGAACGCCGTCGCATTCAGCTTGATAAACAGCGGTTCATGTCGCTTGCTAAAGTAATCGACCGAAGCAAAATGCACCTTCGTGATGTTGAATTTTTTTTCAGATGCTTCAAGCCACTGCTTATAAATCTTGCTTTCGAGAATTACCGGCTTGTCTTCTTCGGCAATTTCAGCAGCAAAGGAATATTCAATCATTTTGACTCCGTCGAATCGGCCTTAAGCGTATCGTTAGCAACCGTTGCCGACTTCCAGGTTTTATACAAACTATCTATAAATTCTTTTTCTTCGGATTCAGTTACCAGGCTATCTGTAGCAAGGTTATAGACCAACCAATCTTTCTTTGTCGAAGGGCCACAGGAGAGTTCACTTTCATCCGGTTCAAAAAGTTCGCGCCAAAGCACCATGTTTTGGCCAAGGATAAATCCCGTATGCGAAAATTCACTGATCTGTCCACACGAAGGAATATTCTCTATGTAATACAAGCTCGTATGCCAAACCGTATCAAGGCGTTCATTCACCTTGCCAAGAGCGGTAGAATCATATTCCCACTTTGCTTCCAGACAATACGTTGAATCTTCAAAGGCACAAGCACGACGCACCGGCACAAGCACCGTATCATCAGCAATCCACTGTCCAGGATAAATAGTATCGGCGACAACGGAATCACACATATCTACGCGCATGGCGCAATTTGCGCGAAGTGTACGCCAGAAAAACTTTTGCGGTGTAATCGAATCCAGTACGCGCAAAATCGAAGGGGATCCTTTCGTCCTTAACGGAAACTGCCCCGGTTCACCAAATGCGGAATCCACAAAAATGCTAAAGGTATCCCGCACAAATTTTCCCCGGCGAAGCATAATGGAATCTAAAAGTGAATCCACATCATTTTTCACGACAATTTCTGTAATCTTAGAAGGAATGTCCTTATCCATCAGCATCTTAAACGTCGAATCAGGACGATACATCGGAGCAGGGCAATCATCTGAGTTCACCTTTATCTGTACTGTTGGAGAAATGACAAGAATAGAATCTACAAAGGAATATTTCAAATCGATCGACGTCAACGAGCAATTCGAAAAAGACCATATTTGAGATAACGTAACATAAAGCGTATCCGAGATCAGGTGAATCGCCTTGCCAGAATCAAGCGACGCTTTCAGGAAATAGCCTTTACCTTCAATAGCGCTTCCATTCGGCATCACATCTAGCGGACCATCGCCATCCTGTGCGCACGAAGACAAAAAGCTCGTAAACAAAGGCGCCAAAAAGAAAAGCAAGCAAAAGGGGAATTTAAGCACTGCGGATTTACGCTTCATACAGACTCACTCAAAAAGGCAGATTCTTTTTGAATATAGCAATTTGGGTTGAATCCACCGGATGCGTTGATTTATAAAAATCCTTCCAGCGCACGAACAAGCCATTTTGACGAACAGTCAAAAAGAACGTGGAGCTATCCTGTGGCGAAAGGCGGCCCACCGCATCCTTGACACCAAGCACCTTGCCAACCGTCGGCGCCATCTTCCATGAGCCGATGCCAAACATGCGCGAAGTAATCCCGTTACCATGATTAAGCTCGACAAAATTTCCAAGCGAGTCACGCCCCGCTTCCAGCACAACACCAGGAAGCACAGGATAGATCGGAGCTTCGCCAAGTCCAGTAAAGACATCCGCAGAAAGCAGCTGTTCCATACCTTCAAAGTCGAAGTTGTCTACAATCGCAAGCGCCGACCATCCCAGAGGCACATGCGGACACGGTCCCGGGAAAAGGCATCCGGTCTTGCTAGAAACCCAGACTTTCGAAGAATCCTCGCGGGTCATATGCAAATAGACATTGCGGGTTGAATCCTCAAGCACAACAAGAAGGGCGTCGCCAAAATCTTTTTTTGAAGCGACCCAATGGATTTTGGAACCATCACTGGCTAAGTTCTTGACATAGCGCAAGAATGAATTGGGAAGCGCCAGGGAATCCGTAACAATCCAGGAACATTGTGCATATTCTTTCTTGAGTTCAAAGGGAGTTCCGTCATACGACGTGCATCCCGCAATCCATTCCTCGACCGTAGGCGCCACAGGTTCTTCATTCCCTGGAAGCGGAAGCAGCTCCACAAGTTTGTGAAACCACCCATTCGTATAGGCAACCACAATCAACGTAAAGACAAGGACAATCCTTATCAGCGGGAATTTACCATGTTCCCGCGGTTTTCTTTTTTTCCCTTGATACTCAGAAAATTCTACAGCCATCGATTACAAAACTAAATAGGAAACAACAGCGACAACAACCAGCAAAAGGACAAGTACCGCAATGCAGGAACCCTTTGAAGACGACGATTCATCAACAAGCGGATTCTTATCCATGACTTTCGGGTCTACCGCCGGAGCCTGGTGAACCTGAGATTCAACTTGCGATGCACTCGTCGGCGAAGAAGCCTCCTCTACATGCTTCACTGGTTCATCAACAACTGCTGTCGGATTCTTTTGATCAACCGGAGTGTACGCAGCCATTTCATCAACACTCCCGAAGATGCGAATGAATCGTTCAAGCCCCACTTTTCTCAAGCTCTTGGCAAGCGATTCCTTATCGGCAAGAACCGCAAAGGCGCCCTTGCGCTTTGAAAGCTCCTGATGGAACTGCATAAAAGCGTTGTAAGCATCGCTATAGACAAAATCAAGGCCCGACAAGTCTACTCCTATAAACTTCGCCTTCGAATTCGCGGCAACAGCTGCACGGAAATCCGCCTTAAAGGTTTCCGCATCAAAAGCCCCAATCGGATTGAGTGGTGCCGGAAGCAAAAGAAACAAACCCACACTCTTTACATTTCCCATCTTGTAGCCCTCTATTCCAGAATTTCGTCATCCGTTTCTACAATCGCAGCTGGGTGAGCAGGCGTAACCGCAGGAGCCGAAGTTTCAGAAGTTTCCGAAGCTGAAGGAGCTGTAGGTGCGTCCGAAGACACAGATTCAGTAGCCGTCGCCTGCGCCGCAGGAACAATCGTTTCAGCCGGAGGTTCCACTTGAGCTGTCGGTGCAACAGATTTCTGGATACTCTCTTCCACAAATTCTTCTGTAGGCAACTCTTCCGGTTCTTCAGTGACAAGTTTCCTTGATGCAGCAGCCTTGTCCAAGTGCCCCTGTTCTCTAGGCTTGTGTCCAAAGAGGTACGGGCTAAAGCTTACGCTCACGCGATGCACTGGAGAAAAAACCGGATGAGATTCAAATGCATAGTCAACCACAAGGAAGTTCGCAATTGTAAGACCGGCACCCGCCGTTACACTCTTGAACGTCGTGAAACTGCTAAGGCCAACGCGCAACTTGAGTCCAAAGTCAAAAGAAAATTCAACACCGCCACGGCCACCAGAAAGCCAGTCGATAGGATTTTCCCAAATGCGCTTGCCTTTAGTATCGGTATCCATATCCAGGTCTCTCGCTTCGCGATGGAACAAGCCTGCACTCTGCCAATAGAAATTGAACTTGCCATACAAGTATTCCACAGGTAGGCCATAGCTCAAAGCCAGATAAAATTCAGGCGCAGAATATTCAAACTCGCCAGAATCCCAGGTTGCAGCCGACGAAGTCCAACCTTTCAATAGGCCAGATACATAAAAATCGTCCTTGATCCGATAGCGGGCGCTAGCATCGCCGCGGAAGCCCCAGCCACTCTGGTCCATATCGCGGTACAGCACGTGGAACGCAACACCCAAGTCCAGACGGTCCATGATGCGGCGCCCCCAAGACGCGGAAAATACCCAATCAGCTATAGAAAGAGTATTGTAATTCGAGCCCTCGGGTAACGGTTCGCCATCCTTGATATACGGGATGTCATCCGCACCAAATCTTGAAAACGCAACCCCCAATCCCTGGTTACCAGGAAGAGGAATCACCATAGACGCATAATCGTACTTGGTATCCTCGTAATAAGCCGTATGCGAGAACGAGGCCCACATATACTTAGCCTGGGAAAGCTGATACGCATTAGTCGTAAGTCCAAGATAGTCACCCTCGACAGCAAGGGTTGCCGAACCGAGCGCCGCAGAACGTGCACCCGGTTCAACATCAAGAGTCGCATTCGCCCCAACAACGCGGTCAGCAGCAAAAACCGCCGGCACAAGCGCACAGGCAAGAAAACAAATCCGAAGAGATATATTTTTTTTCAAAAAAGACATTTGGTGTCAACTAAGATAGATTATTTTTCTTTTTGACAACAGCGAAGAACAATGCTTTTAGACGAATACATCAAAAATTTCCTGTTATACCTGCAAACACAGCGCAGGTACTCCGAAAGAACGGTCGAAACCTACCGGAAATCACTCGAAAAATATATCACATCACTGGCAGAAAACAAGTCCCCCGGTCCAAATGCAAAACAAGGAGCATTACCGCTCGAAGCCTTTTCCGAAATGAACATCAAGGCTTTTGTCTGGGACCTGAAAATCAAGCAGAAACTAGCGCCCACAAGCATCTGCGAGCACCTGGCCGCATTAAAAAGCTTTGGCAAGTACCTCGTACGTTCCATGGTATTGCAAAAAAATCCCGCAGAAGCAATCCCCATGCCCAAGCGTCCAAAGCGTCTCGTTTCCTTTCTCGGACAGAAAGATCTCGCCGAAGAAAAATTCCCGGAACTCCCCGAGAATCCGTCATTAAAGCAAGTCCGCGCCCGACTCCTGCTCGAACTCATTTACGGTTCGGGGCTTCGAATTTCAGAATGCCAAAGCCTCTGCTGGAATCAGTTACAGATAAAAGAAAAGCTTGTCCGCGTGATCGGTAAAGGAAACAAGGAACGCATCGTCCCCATTACAGATTCGCTCATTTCCTGGCTCGAAAAATTCAGGGCGGCAGAAATCAACGCAGGACACGCCCCAGGCGCCACGAGCTTTGTATTCCTGAGCGAAAACGGAGAACCTTACGACGTACGCACACTGCGCAACGACATCCACGACTTGCTGCGGGAAATCGGCTGGGAAGGCAAGGCAAGCCCGCACGTGCTGCGCCACAGTTTCGCCACGCACCTACTAGAAAACGGCGCCGAAATCATGAGCGTCAAGGAAATGCTCGGACATTCGAGCATCTCGACGACACAAATCTACACGCATGTAAACGCAGAACGCCTTAGGGCAGCCTTCAAGAAGACTCACCCGCGGGCTTAGCATAGTTACTGAACGCAACGGACCGGGATAAGAGGCGATTCGTTTACGCCATCTATGTTGAGGGATAACGCTCCCATTACGCTATAAGAAGAATTCGACCAATCCAATATCGTCACCATAAGCAAGCCATTCACGGAACTTAGCCACATATGGAACGACCCGGAACTGAAGCCCAACTGCTGTTCTACGCGGCCAAAGCTATCTGTAGTTTTTCCCCAACTGAATAAACCGGTCGGCTTTGCAGAAAAACCGTAAGCATTTATGCCCGGCAAGTCTCCCTTCCATTCCGTCGAGCGCAGGTAAACGGCGGCATTTGCCGACCCCCCAACGTTCTCTATAAGTTCAGAAAAATCGTTCTCGGTAGGCAATCTCCAGCCGTCGGGGCAAACAGTCCGGGATTCTTCATAAGTATAGTACCGGCCATTCTCCGAGCAGTTTTCATCGTCATCCCAGGAGCACTTACCCAGGCTGTCGTTTCCGTAATTCAGGTTCTCCGCCATCCACCTTGTATTCCCGATATAGGCGTACTTGTAATATTTTCCGTCACGAGAATCCTTGAACTTTCCGGAAGCCACGTCCTTATTCTTCACGCAGCGGACATAGGCATCCCATTCGGCAGGTCCACCATTAAAGAAGGTGTAATTGACATTTGTTTCGAAAACAATCCTCGTCGTCGAATTCGATCTCGCATAATCTACATCGGCTAGCCAAGCATAGCCCATGAATTCGCCCCATTCAGAAGCATACCCTGGAACAAACGAAAGACCAAAAATATCGTTATCCGCACTCAGGGAATCATCCCAGCCCGCCTTCGACTTCAGTGCAAGTCCCTGCTTGCTTAGGCCAAGCTTTTCTTCTACCCTGTGATACAGCGACAGGTACTCGTCCATTGTCGGCACATGCCAGCCAGCAGGGCAGACCCCCTGATGGTTCCTGATTGGCACAATCTTTTTTGCGCTCGGAATGGAATCCTTGTAGCCTTCGCTGATGTTCATGGCAGCAGTCCAGGTGTAGAGTCGGCCTAAAACATCGCAGCTTTCAGCCTTCTCGAATGGACACGACGTTTGGGATTTCAAATTTATAGCCAGCGCACTGTCTGTAGTGTTTTCCGAGAAGTTCAGGTTCTCCGCCATCCAGGTCATCGCGCTGTCGCCCGTACCGACCGTAACGATCCTGTAGACATGGCCATCGCGCTCGTCCGTCATCGTCTGGTAATCGATTTCCGGGTTCTTGAAGCTGTCCTTCGTAAACGAATCCAGGGGAAATTCCTTCACCGGCGCAGAGCTGCTGGATACTGCCGAACTGCTGGATGCGTCCGTTCCGCTGCTGCTGGATTCTCCGCTACTGCTTTGGGCTTCGCCCGTGGAAGAGCTACTCGACTGCCCCGAAGACGACTCGACAGAACTGCTCAACTTATCTACGAGCAAACTCGAAGAGCTCCGGAGAATGTCACTGGACGAACTGCCAGGTTCTTCGGACGAAGACGACTCCAAACCGGGATCGTCGTCATCCGGTTTTACGGAAGAGGTATCGTCCCCGCAGGCCGCAAAAAGCGCGACCGTCCCCATCAGGGCAAAACGTTTCAAAACAGGCAAAAAGTCTTTATCTGCAAAGATCTTCATTCTTCCTCCTTTCAAAATTTCAACTGCGGTCAAGCCGCTATTCTATACAAACTAGAAAAAACTTCCCTTGATGCCAACAGCAATGGTCCACTGTTGCAGGATATCGCCCCAGTCGGGAGCGTTCCATTCCTGCATCGGGGTTTCGTCGTATTCGTTGGCAGGGTCAGCCGCGTTCGCCTTGTCGTGGATAGGCACCGAGAGCGCAAGGAACACCGGGAAATCCGTATTCGAGAACTCGATACCGTAGGCAAGGGCCACCGACCAGGCCTGATGATCGGGGTCGGGGCGCGGGTCGTATGTTCCCGCCTTCTCCGAACTGATCCAGGCGACTCCCAGGGGCACGGAGAAATTCAGGCCGAAGCTCTGCACAATCCCGGCACGCCCGCGGTAGCCGTATGCAACCGACGCGCCAACGGAAGGCGGAGTGTAGGCGCCGAGGTCGTTTTCGCCGTAGGGCTTGAAGCGGTACTCGAAACGATCGCCCTTGTGTTCGATATTCTTCCAGTAGCTGTCGTTGAACTCGTTCTCGCCCGAAATCAGGTGCATCGCGAACGGGTACGTGAACGTGAGCCCGTAGAGCCAGATCCCCTTGTCGGTATCGCGGCTATAGTCCCAGCCGAGAGTGAGCGAGTAGAGGCCCGAGCCCTTCTGGAAACTTGCAGGCAATATTTCCTGTCCGGCATCGGTACCGCGCTTGATATCGTACTGGCCGGTAGGAATCGAGAGCGATGCAGAAAGCGATGCCGCTCCCCCGCTACCGATGGTCTTGCTGAAATCAAACGAGATATCGCCAAGGCCGCCGGTACTGCGGTCGGTCGGAGCCTGGTTGCTGCGGTACTGGACTTCGCCCTGGTGCGACATGAACGGGATGGAAACACCGAGCTTCGTAGACCACGTAGGCTTTATCGAGAAATGCGGTGTGAACGTGAGGCCCGAGAAATTCTGGCCGATGCTGTACTTGGTAAACACTTCCGTTTCGAGGTAGCCGCCCGAAACGCCCTGGCCGATCCACTTGATGCCATCGCCCGCGCCGCCGCCGGAACCGCCCGCGCCACACCCGCCGATAGATTCCCAGGGGGTAGCGGGTTCGACCGGAGCGTTGAACGAAACAATGAACGCGCAGGTAGCGACCGCCGCGAGAGACGCGACCGCACCGAACTTCTTGCCAAACTTCAATAAGGAATTCTTCATCATCTACCTCACGGAAGTTCCAGCAAGTAGCCGTACTTATAGCCAGCGGAAAGGAACTTGGCGCCGGGAGAACGTCCGCCCGTCATGGGAATGGGGGCAATCTCACGGGCATCACCGACCCACTCTACCGCAAGGTCGATCGGAGCACCTGCCATCAGGCGGATCTCGCGCATCAACGTGCGGCCCGCAGAACCGTCCTGAACCGATTCGTTCGAAAGGAGTTCCTTGTTAAACATCTGCTTGCCCGACGGGACTTCGATCCACACGACAAAGAGCCGCCCGCTATAGGCAAACCAGTGCGGCTGGCCGGGCTCGGAAAGCGACTTGTTCCACCGTTCGATCTTTACCGGCGTAGAACTTGCGGAAAGTTCCTGGACGTAGGCTTCCCACGTGCTCGAATTCTCGGTCAAATTATAGACGACAAACTTGCCATCGGGCGAAATCATGGGAGCGTCGACTCCCCAGCCCTTCTTGCCCGAAGGCCTCTGGAGCGTAACGGACTTCTTCAGCCCGCCGTTCGCGAAATCGACAAACACAATCTTGTCATCATCGTTCACGTAGACAAGGCGCACATCGCTCGTGCCGAAGAATCCTTCCACGGTCTCGGCATCATCATCCACGTCGGCAGAAGCGTCCGGCGCGACCCACAGGTGCGGAGAAGCATCTTCGCGGATTTCCTTGTCGTAGAACCAGAACTTCTTCTTGTCCGAGAAGCGAACCGCAAACATCCCGTAATCGAGATTCTCGGGCAGGCACAGGTTCTTCTTCTTTTTGTCGTAGGCACGGAGCGCAACGGCAAAATCAGGGTGCGTACTCCATTCCGGATCCTGGAACTGGCATTCGCCTTCGGAGGTATCGCGCATCACGTACCAGAGCACCTTGCCCGCCGTATCGGAAATGGTCAAGCGGTCATGTTCCTCGGCTTCGGTCGGGAATCCCGAATCGGAAGGCGTCACATAGAGCGTGCCGCCGAAGTTGAGCCAGAGCATCGATGCCGGATAGTTCACCGTATCCTGCGTGACGGACGGGTTGCAAATCTGCATCTCGTTGTTGACGACGTACAGGGTCCCGATCTTGGACTGCGTGCTAGATGCCGAATTCACCGTTTCAGCCTCGAAAGGCTCCGGCGTGTAGCACGCGGCAAGCAGCGCGGGCAGGAGTAATCCAAATATTCTTTTCATCAAAACTCTTTTCCAACCCCAAAAATTACAGCGAGACCTTGACCTTCTCGCGCATGGCCATGACCTGCGCCTTGGCCTCTTCCACGGTGTCGCGGCGGGCAAGCAGCACGCCGAGGCGGCGGTGGCCCTTGAGTTCGGGCTTGCCGAACAGGCGGAGCGCCGTATCCGGTTCGGCGAGCACCTCTTCGAGGCCGCCAAACTTCATGTGGTCGGAGTTGCCGTCCACGACGATGGCCTTCGAGGCGCTCGGGCCGTGGAATGCGATGTTCGGGATAGGCAGGCCAAGAATGGCGCGTGCATGCAGCGCAAATTCGGAAAGGTCCTGGCTGATGAGCGTCACCATGCCGGTATCGTGCGGACGCGGGGAAACTTCGCTGAACAGCACCTCATCCTTGCACACGAAGAGCTCCACGCCGAAGATGCCGCGGCCGCCGAGAGCGTCCGTCACCTTCTTCGCGATTACCTTC
>JAEEGK010032280.1_pt1 | contig 10251 bp, 7 predicted proteins | sample 8958771 | NCBI WGS metagenome assembly JAEEGK01 (sample SAMN16246547, study PRJNA631951) | gut metagenome | biome: gut microbiome; feature: rumen; material: SC-attached | host: Bos | place: Iran: Karaj | collected 2018-10 | reverse complement strand
CCAAGCAGGCCAAGGATAAGAGCAAGCAGCAGTAATACATGCAAGTAAAGCTTACATATAGGTTTACAAGCCGATTATCCATGCGCATCGCCAAAAATGGCGATGTGCATGTTTCTGCACCTATCGGTCTGCCCAAGAAGACCGTTGAGAAGTTCATTGCCGAGCATCTCGACTGGATTGAGCAGGCCCGTAAGCGCACCCTCCAGCGCCAGCAGCAGCGCGCCGCCTTTTACGGTCAGCTGCCACTTAAAACCCGCAAGGAGCGTGCCGAGGCCATCGCCCGTCTTGATGCCATTGTCCAGCCCATGGTCGAGCGCTATGCCCGTCAGATGGGTGTCACCCCATCCGCCATCACCTACAAGGCCATGATATCCCGTTGGGGCATGTGTAACATCAAGACCCATGCCATCTGTTTCTCAATCTACACCCTGTTGCTGCCCGAGTGGTGTATCGAGCATGTAGTGGCCCACGAGCTCTGCCATTTGTTAGAGCCCACCCACAACGCCCGTTTCCACGCCCTCATGGATCAGTATTTCCCCAATTGGCGCGCCGCCCGCAAACATACCCGCCTGATACAATCATAATACATGCATAGATACAGCAGTCTGCTGACTGTATCTGTAAATGGTTGGTAATCATCTGTTTGTGAATTTTAAGCCGTATTATAATGAGGGTTAATTCATGATACAACTGCTATATACCTTGTGTTAATAGCCGGATTGCCATACCTTTGTACCGTCAGAAAACTTATAAAACTGAATATTATCTATAATAAACAACAATGATGAAAACAAGAATTCTACTTTTTGCGATGGCTTGTGCGCTTACCGTGCAAGCATCGGCACAGACGGGAAGTGTTAAGTACAACGATTTCGTCGTAACCAACCCTTCCAACATCAAGCAAGGCGTTCTCGCCAATGGTTTCCGCTATTATTTGTGCGACAACGGTGTTCCTGGTAACCATCTCGAGATGCGACTCATCCAGAAATCAGGCACCGACGACGAGGGTGATAACCCGGGCATCGCGCTCTTATTACGACGGATGCTTTGCTCCGAGAACCTCACTGCCGGCACTGCTGGTGTGCTGAAGGATAAGCTCGACGAACTGCAACTGCAGTTGCTCCCCCAGTTCCGTGCCGTTGATGGCCTTGTGCCCAATGTGGCTGCCTACTGTTCCGAAATCGAGAACAGATGCACAGAGTATAATCTGTTCCGTTTAAAGAACGATCGCGCCTACGCGGCGTCGTGTATGGGATTGCTGGCCCAGATTGCAGGCAATGCCCGTTTCTCGGCTGCCGAGTTGGAGCGCCAGAAGCAGCTGGCCATCAACGAGATTACTAACAGCCGTTACAATCTTGCCCTGTCCGAGGCCAACTACTTCAAGGCTGCTTTCGTAGATGGATGCACCCTCGACGAGTTCGTTAGCAAGCAGATTGCCAGCATCCGCAGTATTACCCTCCAGCAGCTCCAGTCGTACTACCAGCGCTGGTATGTGCCGCAGAATCAGTGCCTGTATGTGTTTGGCAAGGCGCCCGCCAACATCGTTGATATCATCAAGCAGCAGTTCGGCAGCCGCCCCAGCATGCCCGCTCCCCAGCCAACCCCTAACCAGCTGAGCAACCAGTTGGTGCTGATGATCCAGCAGGATGTGCCAGCATGTATTATTCAGTTCTGTTTCCTGAAGCCTCGTGTGGCGCCATCCGATACAAAGAGTCTCGATGATCTTCGCAAGGCAGCGGCTTACAACCGTCTTGGCGAGGTGATAGGCACAGCTTTTAATGCACATGTCGTGTCGGCGTTCGATGATAACCACAGGCTTTTCAACCGCCCTGTATTCACCTTGACTGTCGTAAAGGGCTTAGAGCCCAATGCCGACCAGCAGCAGTTCGGCGATTTTGCTGATGAGGTTATCCATAATCTCACTGATGTCATGCGTAACGGCGTGCAGGCCCATATCACCCAGTTGCCCATCCAAAAGCGAAAGCAGCTTCAGCAGCAGGAGTTAGCCCGTGTTCGTAGCTATACGGTGCTCGACACTCATACCTGTATTAAGAACAATTTCGTGTATGGCAAACCACTGCTCAAGGAGACCATGCCCTACAAGTATTTCCAGCACGAGGTGACCGACCAGGATATCCGCAACTGCTGTAATGAGTTGTTCAGTAATGCCGATCTGCGCGTTGTGTGCGTCACCCCTAATGGCTATCCCGATGCCGCCATCAAAGCAAAGCTCGAAGCTTTCTTAACAGGAAAGTAAGCACGGTTTTTGCTAACTAAAACAAGGGTGTGTCTGTTATTGGGTGCACCTTTGTCTTTGTATTGTTAATAATTTTGTTAGTGTTGTTTTGTTGGCGGTTTTGTCTCAATTTCGATGTTGATTTTGCGGCCACGTGTGGGAGATTTTCTTAGTGCACGTGGGAGAATCTTTTTCCTCGCGCGGGAGCATCATCTCTATCTTTATCTTGACAAAGCAAAGGTACGAAAATTTCGTCATATATTAAAACACTAATTGTTAATCAATTGTTAAAATATAACTTTGCAAAGTGGACTCAGAACTCAGAACTCAGTTCTAAAATAGCCCCCTCCTCCGTTAAAAGCTTTTTTGAAGTTAAATTATTAATAATATATATATTATCAATAATTTATTATTATAATAATATTTATTTCTTTTTTCATCCCTTGCCGATCATAGTCCAAAAATTTAACTGAGTTCTGAGTTCTGAGTCCATTTAGTATTTAATTTCTCCGTGTAAAATTTGGTCAAATCAATATATAATGCTATTTAACAAACCATTAACAGTTTGTACTCTTTTATATGACGAAAATTTTGTATCTTTGTATCGGCAATAAAAAAGTGTAAAAGGCCTCACGCAAGCAAAAAAGATTCTCCTATGTGCACTAAGAAAATCTTCTACGTGTGGTTTACAATAATAGCATAGAATGCCGATGCGATCTTTGGTTTACTAATATCTTTCTAATCGTTACGCGCGTGAGTAAAACTTTGCGGCGAGGGCGCCGCTGATGTTATGCCAGACGCTAAAGATGGCGCCGGGGACGGTGGCCAGGGGGTAGGCGGCAAAATGGAGCACGGCTAACGACGAGGCCAGACCGCTGTTTTGCATGCCTACCTCGATGCTGAGGGCAACACGCTTGGGATGGGGCAGGTGCAGCAGGCGGCCGATGGCATAGCCTACACTGAGTCCTAACAGATTATGCAGTACCACGGCGGCTACCACGATGGCGCCGCCTAACAGCAGACGGCTGGCATTATGACTGACGATGATGCCTACCACCACGGCAATGACCACCGACGAGAGGGCAGGCAGATAGGGGGTGACGCTGCGGGTGGCACGGGGCATGAAACGCTGGCACAACAGGCCTGCCACGATAGGGGCGATAACCACATATATAATACTGGTGAGCATGCCGATGGTATCGACATTTACCATGGTGCCGGCCATGAGCCATACCAGCAACGGGGTGAGCACAGGGGCCAGGAGGGTAGAGCAGGCGGTCATGCCTACCGACAGAGCCAGATCGCCCTTGGCCAGATAGGTGATGACATTAGAGGCGGTGCCACCAGGACAGCAGCCCACCAGAATAACGCCTAAAGCTAACTCCTTGGGCAGCTGCAATGCCCACGAAATAAGGAAGGCCAGCAGCGGCATAACCGTGAACTGGGCCAGGCAGCCTAACAGGATGTCCTTAGGGCGGCTGAGCACGATACGGAAGTCGGCTGGCGAGAGTGTGAGACCCATGCCGAACATGATGACACCCAGCATGGGATTGATGGTATAGGTGCTTATCCAGTTAAGACTCTGGGGCGCCAACAGGGCTACTGCTGCCACCACTACTACCAGCGCGCCCATCCAACGGGCTATGAAGTTACAAATGCGTTTCATGACTGCAAAGGTACAACATTTTTAGCAGAGTAATACAAAATCGTGTTAAAATCTATTAAAATGCGCTGATTTCTAGATTAAAATATGTACTTTTGCCCATGAAATAATAGGTAAATAAATATTTGTAAGTAAGATGAATAATCATTCAGTTGTAGGCGCAAAAATCAAGGGCCTTAGAGAAACCAAGAATCTCAGCATCGACGTGATTGCTGAGCGCAGCGGACTTACCGTAGAGCAGATAGAGAGTATTGAGAATGATGTGAACCTGCCATCGCTGGGTCCACTGATTAAGATTGCTCGTGCTTTAGGTGTTCGCCTAGGTACCTTTATGGATGATAACGATGCCCTTGGACCTATTGTTTGTCGCGCCGAAGATCGTGAGAAGGATAGCAGCATCAGCTTTAGCAACGGCGCTACTGATGCACGTAAGCACATGGAGTATCACCCATTGGCACAGCAGAAGGCTGGTCGCCACATGGAGCCATTCGTAATTGACATTAACCCCGAGGAGAACCCCAACTTTCAGTTGAGCGACCACGAGGGCGAGGAGTTTATCTACGTGATGCAGGGTGAAGTAGAGATTGTGTATGGTAAAGAGACCTACACCCTGAAAGAGGGCGACAGCATTTTCTACGACTCGATTGTAAAGCACCACGTACACGGTGCCCCTGGCAAGAGTGCAAAGATTCTGGCAGTAGTTTACATTCCTTTTTAATTGATAATTGATAATTGACAATTGAAAATTATGAGTGATGTAAAATACGATATGGCGGGCAGACCGCTGCCTGATAGAACTTATCCAGCCGAGACCGGCTCGGAGGGATACAAGCTGTGGGAAAGAACTCTGGGCGAATGGCTGGAGTACTGGGCTGAGACTACTCCTGATAAGGAATACATAGTATATTCGGATAGAGACCTGCGCTTTACATGGAGCAAGTTTAACGAGCGTGTGGATAATCTGGCCAAGGGCCTGATATCTATCGGCGTTAAGAAGGGCTCGAATGTGGGTATCTGGGCTACTAATGTGCCCGACTGGCTCACCTTCCTGTATGCTACTGCTAAGATTGGTGCCGTGCTGGTAACGGTGAACACCAACTACAAGCAGAACGAGCTGGAGTATCTGTGTAAGGACTCGGATATGGAAGTGCTGTGCATTACCGATGGTACATGGGATTGTAACTATGTGGATATGACCTACACCATGCTGCCAGAGTTGAAGACTTGCGAGCGCGGACATCTGAACAGCGAGCGATTCCCTTACCTTAAGAACGTAGTATATATAGGTATGGAGAAGTATCGCGGTATGTATAACACCGCCGAACTGCTGCTGTTGGGACAGAACGTGGAGGACGAGACACTGAACGAGATGAAGAAGCAGGTGAGCTGCTACGATGTGTGCAACATGCAGTACACCAGCGGTACCACAGGTTTCCCCAAGGGTGTGATGCTGACTCACTACGGCATTTCGAACGATGGTTACTTTACCGGCGAGAATATGGGCTTTACACAGGACGATAAACTGTGTGTATGCGTGCCCTTGTTCCACTGCTTCGGTGTGGTGCTGGCCACGATGAACTGCTTGACTCACGGCTGTACCGAGGTGATGGTTGAGAAGTTCGACCCACTGGTAGTGCTGGCCTCGATACACAAAGAGCGTTGTACCGCCGTTTACGGTGTGCCTACGATGTTCATAGCCGAGCTGAACCACCCGATGTTCGACATGTTCGACCTGAGCTGTCTGCGTACAGGTATCATGGCCGGATCGCTCTGTCCTATCGAGCTGATGAAGCAGGTATCTGAAAAGATGTATATGACGATTACCAGCGTGTACGGACTGACCGAGAGCTCGCCTGGTATGACGCAGACCTGCCTGAACGACACCTTTGAGCAGCGTTGTACTACTGTGGGACGCGATTTCCCATTTGTAGATGTGAAGGTGCTCGACCCAGAGACCGGCGAGGAATGCCCCGTTGGCGTACAGGGTGAGATGTGCTGTAAGGGCTTTAACGTGATGAAGGGTTACTATAAGAATCCACAGGCTACGGCCGAGGTGATCGACAAGAACGGCTATCTGCACTCGGGCGACCTGGGTGTGAAGGACGAGCAGGGCTTCTATAAGATTACCGGTCGTATCAAGGATATGATTATTCGTGGTGGTGAGAATATCTACCCACGCGAGATTGAGGAGTTCCTGTATCACATGCCTGGCATTCGCGATGTACAGGTGGCTGCTGTGCCATCAAAGAAATATGGCGAGGCCGTGGGTGCCTTTATCATCCTGGAAGAGGGTGTGGAGATGACGCCCGAGGATGTGCAGCTGTTCTGCCGAGGCAAGATAGCCCGATACAAAATTCCGAAGTACGTGTTCTTTATCAAAGAATTCCCGCTCACGGGATCAGGTAAGATCCAGAAATTCAAACTAAAGGAGATGAGCCTGAAACTATGTGAGGAACAAGGAATTGAGGTGGTCTAGACCACAATTGAGAATTGAAAATTGACAATTGATAATAAGAACCAATGACTAGAAGATACGCGATAATACTACTAACAGTGCTGCTGTCGATATTGACTGCAGGGGCTGTTAATGTATCACCGCGTGTCTTCCGTAATTATACCGCAGCTAACGGTTTGGCCGATAACGGTGCCCAAACCATTCTTTGCACAAAGACTGGCCGACTGGTGATTACCACCGCAGGTCAGATTAACTTCTACGACGGCGCCTCGTTCTCGTATATCGACCCGCTGGATGAGAACATCTACGCCCTGTCGGATTATCGTGGTAATTACCATCTGTACTTCGACAAGTATCACCACATCTGGCTGAAGAACACGGGTAGCGTTACTTGTGTAGAGCTGATTACCGAACGCTTTGTGCCGAGCATTGAGGATGTGTTTGCCGAGTTTGGTGTGAAAGAGCGCGTGATGGACTTGTTTGTGGACCGTACGGGTGTGGTTTGGCTGCTGACGGCTAACGGACTGTATTCGGTTGAAACCAAGCAGTATATTAAGACGCGTGCGGGCTTGAACCTGCAGGACCTGGAGGTGTATAAGGACAAGTTCCTGATGCTGTTCTACGAGAACGGACTGATGGAGATGTACGATATTACCAAGGGCAAGCGTGTGGCCGAGAACCGACCCTATAACGACGAAATGGCCCGCCACTATGCGGCTTCGTCGCTGGTAATGATGGACAGCACCAAGGTGTACCAGATACGTAATGGTGCCAAGGATGCCATACTGATGCAGTACGACGTGCCACGCAAGGAGTGGACCGAACTGCTGCGCACACCTTACCACCTGAACAGTTTGGTGAAGCACGACTCGCTGCTGTATGTGCCTTGCGAATACGGTTATTGGACAGTACACGAGAGCAGCTACGAGACTACCCATTTCGAGGCACTGAGTATTGTGTCCGGGCAGCCGCTCGAAACCGATATCAACGTGATTGCCTTCGACCGCCAGGGTGGTATGTGGGCCGGTACCGAGAGTCGCGGCATTCTTTACTCGATGCCTTACAAACCGCCATTTATACCCTATGCCTGGGGAACACCTACAGCTAACCAGCTGGGCTCTATGATGAGTAACGTAAACCAGTGGCCAAAATTCCGCGACCGCACCGTGAACTGCGTGTTTAAGGATTCGCGTGGCTGGACATGGGTGGGCACATCGCAGGGCTTGCAGGTGTATCGCCGCGAAAGCGACCTGCTGCCACAGGTTTACACCACCAAGGATGGCTTGTACAACAATATTGTACACTCGATAGTAGAAGACCAAGCCCACCACATCTGGGTGGCTACCAGCTATGGTATATCGGTAGTGCTGTTTGACGAGGATGACAAGGTACACTTTATCAACAGCTACAACGAGTACGACCATGTGCCTAACGAGGTGTTTGTGAACGGTAAGGCCATGCTGCTGCCCGACGGGCAGATAGCCATGCAGTCGCTCGACCATGTGGTGCTGTTTGATCCTACCAAGATGTCGACACTCGACAACAATTATCCGTTTAAGATTTATCCTAAGCTGATAAAGCTGATGGTTAACGGTATAGATGTGACCCCAACAACCGAGATTGACGGTAAACGTATACTGGATCGTGCCCTGAGTCGTGTCTGGGGCCTGGATCTGAATTACAATCAGAACTCGTTGACGCTGGTGTTCTCGGCTTTGAACTACTTCCGTCCGCAACAGACGTTCTATCGCGTGCGTGTGCTGGGGCTCGACGAGGAGTGGCGCGTACTGTCGCCATTCAGTTCGGATATGGTTGACAAGGATGGCCTGCTGCACCTGCCGCTGATAGCGCTGCGCCCAGGACACTACACCATACAGGTACAAGCTTCGTTAGCACCCGATGTATGGGATACCAAACCTTACGAGTGGACCATCGACGTGAACGAGCCTTGGTGGCGTTCGGTAGGTTTGTTCGGACTGTTGGCCTTTGTGCTGGTAGTGATGGCGGGTATTAACCTGTTCTACTATATGAAGAATGCCAACCTGCGTGCTATGCGTAACAGCGAGGAGATTGGCCTGATTAACCGTATCTACGCTTTTGTGGACCGTTGTAACACCAGCGCCGAGGTACTGGAGCCAGTGGTTGAGGAATACACTTCGGCACAGCCCGACCCGCAGGTAGAACTGGATGAAGACTTCCTGAAGATATATAAGAAGATTGCCCATGTGGTAGAGTTTGAACGCAAGAAGAAAAAGATGACCATGCGCCGACTGAGCAATGCCGCCGGCATGGATGCCAAGACGTTCTATCAGGTGATTACCACCAATATATTCAAGAGTCCGCGACCACTGATTAAGCAGGCCCGACTGCAGCAGGCCGAGCGCATGCTGCGTAACACCAAGGAGCCGCTTGAGGTGATAGCTGATAAGTGCGGATTTATTTCGGTAAACTTCCTGATATCGCAGTTCTTCCAGGTTCACCACGTTACTCCCGACCAGTATCGCAGAAAGCGCTAAGGCGCCAAGTGCGGTCGGTAGTGCCCTTGTAATAAACTAAAGCTTGATATTGATTTTCGGTTTGGTAATAGCTGCCCTCGCTGGCTAACTGTTGCCCATCTGCTGTGGTGTACTGGTAGTTGTAATAGCCTTGCTTCTGTAGGATGCTGGCTGTGTACAGCTCGTTTACGGGGTCGTAATACAGCATGTAGTCGTCGGCACCTGTAGCAGTAGTCCAGCGGCCGCTGATGTAGATAGGTCCCTGGCGTGGTACACGCAGGCGGTAGTTTACCCACACATACTGGCCAGTGGTGCTTACCTCGTGGTAGTCGCTGTTGCGGATACAGAAGGCACCGTTGGCATCCTCGTCGTACAGGTAGTTGGGGCGGGGGGCATCTACAAAGGTGTAGGCCTGATAGTTTTCGCCATCCCAGGTAATGTGGTCGATACCCATGGTGGGATGACTCACATCCAGCACCTCGAACTTACGATACTCGTTGCCCGCATCGAAGATGAGCTCGCGGTTGTGGCTCCACTCCAGACCGTTGCGGGTGGTGATGTTGGGCTTTACGCCCTGGCGCATATTGCGCTGCTGGTGGTTCTGCATCACTACGGCGTAAATCTGCGTATCGGGGTTGGTAACGGGCAGGCTGCCATAGTCGAGCGCCATCGCAACCTGCTGGTGACTCACACGGGTGTCGATATCGGTGTTAGGGGTGCTGCTCAGGCTCAGGCGCATGCTCTGCTCGGTAACCATAAACTCGGTTACCAATACCTCGCGGTTGTCGTCGTCCTCGTCCAGAATATACAGGCGGTAGTTGCCACTCATCAGCAGCTGGCAGCGGTCGTTGGGCAGCTGCAGCTGGTAGTGAGTGTAGGGTACGATGGTGTTTATGGAGTGGGCGTAATCCTCGATGGGGTTGCCGTTGAAGCCTGAAAGCCAGTCGCTCTCGAACAGCTCTTCGCTTGGTGTCCAGTCGGCCTCGCAATGCTCCAGGCGATACACGTAGCGATGGTAGTCGTGCGAGAGTTCGTCGAACTCTACCGTCAGCACATCGTCGCTATGCAGGCGCATCACAGGGGCATTCAGCCAGTTCTGGTTCACCATCGTAACCAGCGTCTTAATGTTGGTCTGGTTAATGCGGTTCTCGGCTTGTGCGGCTAATGGCAGCAGCCACAGCAGGGCTAACAGGCAGCGGGCAATCATCGGCGGCGCTCAGTAATTATACCGTGACGATAGGCGTAAAGCAGCTCCTTCAGGTCGGCAATCTGCGCGCGCAGCTCTTCGCCCTTATCGGTATCGGCCACCAGCATGCGATGGGCCGACATCTCGATAATCTGTGTGGTAGATTTAATATCTATTTCGCGTGCTATAGCATCGCGGGCCGAGGTGAACGGCTCG
>JAEEGK010032278.1_pt1 | contig 10252 bp, 4 predicted proteins | sample 8958771 | NCBI WGS metagenome assembly JAEEGK01 (sample SAMN16246547, study PRJNA631951) | gut metagenome | biome: gut microbiome; feature: rumen; material: SC-attached | host: Bos | place: Iran: Karaj | collected 2018-10 | reverse complement strand
TGAAACAGAAAATACACTTATCTTAAATTATTCAACCTGGGCTCCTGGTATATATGATCTGCTCTTAATTTGTAGTGATGGAAGTAACGTTTATTCTTATCAGGGTAAGATACAAAAGAACTAGGAGGGGAGGTAAGAAATGAAAGTATTAATGAAATCTAAAATCAAATTTCTCTTTTCTCTTAGTTTATTTTTCATAGCTCTTACAGGCTTTGTATTTACCTCTTGCGAAAACTCAATACACAATGATTCTGAAACAGAAAAAGAGACAGCTGCAGAAGAGACTGCTGAATCAAAAAATCCGGAATCCGGTTTAATAAAAATTGTTGTAGATAATTTTCAGAATGACACAAGAACTGTTCTTCCTGATATTGATACAGCTAACATTGTATCATTGTCTCTTAGCGGAACTCAGGGCTCAAATACAAAAAGCTTAGGCAGTTGGACAAGCCTTACAGCAATGACGTCTGATTCAATTGAACTTAAAACGGGATCCTGGAGTCTTACTCTTACTGCTCTTCTTAATAACGGTGTAACTTTTACAGCAACCACTCCGGTTACCGTTACCGGAACAGGAACTCAGACTGTAAACTTTTCTCTATCTACTACTGCAACTAAAGGCGGTGTGTATTTAAAAGTATCTTATACAGGTACCGCCCAGGCCGCAACCTATCAGCTTTATCAGTGGTCAGATGGCGTTCAGGGGGCATCTATAAACAGCGGAGACCTTACCTTAAATACAACGGATCACGAAGTTGTTTACGAACGACCCGCAACCGGTTCAACTGCTCTGGCATCTGGAAACTATCGTATCAAAATTAACTTTTGGGGTGATGATATTAAAACAGTTCTCCTTAATTCCTATAGCGAAATTATAAGAATAAACGGTGGTTATACAAGTAAAGCTGCCGACCGTCAGATAGAACTTAACAGCATGTATACAATTACATACATGAACGGCGGTACAACACCTGCAACTCTCGCTGGCACTCCAGCTTCTTCTCTTGTAGAAAAATATTCAGCCCGTTCATCTGCAATTACCTTGCCAGACATGGTGAGAGAAGGCTACGTTTTCGACGGCTGGTTTGCAAACTCTGCCTGTACAGGTACTGCCCTAAGTACCTTTGAAATAACTTCTTCAACAACTCTGGAACCTAAAACCTTCTACGCAAAATACCGCAAAATCTGTACTTTGACTTATATCATTTCGTCAAGTGAAGATGCAGAAATAAATCTTGCAGACCTCACTGCAGCCCAGAAAACAACTTATGGAATACCGGATTTGCCTGCAACCCATACAGAGGGCGAAACAACAGACCTTCCGGTTCTGAGTTTTACAGATGGAGTATCAGCATCATCACCAGAACTTTTCGATGGTTATCATTACACCACACTTACAGGTTCTACCGGTCCAACACTTACAGGCAGCGGCACTTCTCAAAAATATGTAATTGGTGCAAGTGACCTTTCAGACAATACAACTATTTACATTAAGGTAAACCCAATTAACTCCTATGTAGATCCAAATGCTGAAAGCGATACAGTTCTTGCCTTTAACGTTTCAACCCCGGCAAAATCTGTTTCCGCTGCAAAAGGCTGGCTGAAAGACGCGGACTCAACTCAAAATCCTGTGCTTTATGCAAAGGGCACTCTTAATACTGCCGCTGACATCAATGCCCTGACCAACCTTACAACAACAACTTACGGAAACGCAATTTATAAGAGACACAGCAGTCAGAATGGCAGTCCTTTATTTATATTAAATGGTATTACTGCCACTATACAGAACCTTACGATAGATGGTGGAGCAGTCTGGCAGGATATTCTCACCGGAAATGCTTTAGTTGCGACTTCAAATGTGAGCTCTGGTACTAATGCAGGTCTCCAGGCAGATCAGCCTATTATATTAATAACTGGCAGTGGTGCTACTCTGAATATGAGTTCTGTTCATGTCCAGAATTGTGACGGTCATACAAGCTCAAACAATTGTAAGAATATATATGTTGCTTCCGGTTGTGTTCTTGATATCAGCAATTCTTCTATAATCAGATGTAAATCTGATATGGGGGGAGCTATCTGGACTGCAGGAAAAATAATTGCAAACAGCCTTACCATGTCTTATAACTATTCTCTTACAAATGGGGGTGCTGCCTATATAGGTGACTCTTCTACCGTAAATGTAAAATTCCAGAATTCTACCTTTGATTCAAATTGTGCAGGAAGCAAGGGTGGGGCAATTTACAATACCGCTGTATCAAATAATAATGTGTTACTTGTAAACGATACCTTTATGGGAAATACATCGTCTTTCGCTAATGGAACAAATATCTATAACGCGGGTAAACTTAAACTTTCAGGTCAAATGATACTTATTGATGGTGACATCTATGTTGAAAATACGAATACAAGTACCCAGTATCCTATTATTTTTGCCAGTGATTTTTCAGCAAATGGACCAGCTTCTGCCTTGCCAATGACTATAAAGCCAGCTTACTATTATTCAGGCCCAGAGTCTGCCAAAGTTTACGACCGTAAGGTATTTGATTTCTCAGAATTCTCAACAAATACAACACTGATTAATACTATATTAGGCTACTTCGAATTGGAAGACGATGCTTATCAAATCAACACCTCCGGCATAATCAGCCAGATCCCAGGCTACATTACAATTACTCCAGGCTTCCCTGAAAGTTATGTATGTAAATGGACACAAACTGTATCTGGCGGAACCCGACAAATTAATATAATTATTCAAGATACAACAAATGGAAATGCGGTAACTCCAGCAACAGGTTCCCTTTATATCGGTGTATACGAAGGACCTGATGAAGTTATGCATTCAACTACTACAAGCTTCAATTATCCTTCTTACCTGGACCCTCCAAGTGGAACACCGTTCTACGTTAAGTTTAATATCCAGGCTGATGATAATACAGCTTACTCTTATGATTACTGGCCACGCGAGGGAGCTATTGCTCTTGGCAGTGGATTGATGTCTGTACCAGTAATAACAACAACGGCAAATATAAGCGATGTATTAAACGGACGCAGTCTCAAGTTCCCTATGGGAAATCGTGCAAAACTTATTGCAAGTGACCACGAAGTAACACAGTCGGAATATGTGACTCTTATGGGAGAAAATCCAAGTGGATTCCAGGGTGCTTCAAATCCACCAGCAGATGGCGAGGTTCAGAACAACCGCCCGGTAGAAAATGTCAGCTTCTATGACGCTATTATGTACTGTAATTTATTAAGCGAGCAACAAAATCTAACTTCTTGCTACAAGGTAGACGGTGACTCGGATACTTCACAATGGGGATATACGCCTCATGAGGGAGCCAGTATAAGCGGTACTATAACTTGCGACTTTGATGCAGATGGCTGGAGACTCCCAACTGAAGCGGAATGGGAATACCTTGCGCGAGGCGGTGACCTTGCAACAACTGGTAACGCCTGGAGCGGAACAGCAGACGAAAACAAAATTGACGAATACGCCTGGACGACAAGCAACTCTACAGAAAAAACTCACGAGGTTAAGAAAAAGAAACCTAACTTCTATGGATTATACGATATGAGCGGTAACGTATATGAGTGGTGCTGGGACTGGTATAATAGTGAGATAACAGCAAGTACACCTGCGGACGGTGGAGACGGTGACACATACCGCTCGATAAGAGGCGGCTGTTGGAAACATCTTGCGTCAGATTATTATGTGTCTAAACGTAGACCTAACGTCCCAAACGGCCAGGTCAACTACCTTGGTTTCCGCGTAGTCCGCTCGTCAGACTAATAAAGGAGTATGAGAAAAATGCAGCTTTCATTCAAAAACAGAAAAATCTTCTCAACATTGCTTGCCGCAACCTTCAGTTTTGTAATTTTTTCAATTTCCTCATGCAGCTTCTTTATGGAAAACGAGATTCCTCAGGAAGAAGCCCAGCAAAACGAAATTAGTCAGCAGGGCGAAGCTGCAAATCCTTCTGATAAAAATTATTTTACGCTTATAATTACTCCGACCTTTGGAAATACCAGCTCCTCTGGTGGCCGCAGCGCTTACCCTGAATTCAGTGCGACCCAGCTTGCAGATTATACTTTCCATGCGGTATGCGAAGATGCCTTTGGAGAAGTGCAGGGGGTATATAATTCTACTACCGGGCAGGTTACCTTTACACTTTACTGCGCTGGCTTTACCGAAATCGTTGAGTTTATAGTAAAAGACAGCGAAGGTAATGCAGTCTGGTTTGCATCAAAAGAAAACCTTACTTTTACCCGAGGTGGTAGTGTAGAAATTACATCCTTGAACTTTCAGCCATATACAAGTACTTTAGGAAATACAGAAACCTTGCCAAATGGAAATATCAACCTTAGCGTTTCCTCACCCGCTGGCAGCACAATTATATGTAAGATTTATAATTCCACAGGCACAGGCGATACCCTGGGTGAAAGCGGTGAAACTGGAAAACCCATTATAGTAGGTGGCAACACAAATACATGCTCAATCACAACTGCTTCTGGAATTGCCCATGGGGAATACGTTGCAAAGTTTTTTATTTATAAAGACGGCACTACAAGTTCTACTCCGGAATTCCGACAGGAAACAATAGTTGTCTGGCCTGGAATTACAACCAATGCCTGGTATTTAAGCGACGGCTCAAAAAACTCAACATTGCAAATTGCCTTTAATAATGAAGAAATCAAAATTTATGTAAAAGGAACAAACCCGCAGGGCCTCTACAGCGACACAGGCCTTCCTTCTGTAACAACGGTTGCAGATGCCTCAAATTCAAATGCCGGAACAATACTTGCTCCTCTTCAAACCATCAACGCCGCTATTGCTAAATGTACAAGTTCAACCGCAAAATATAAAATCATCTGCGATGGTGATTTTGATAGTTTTGCTATAATGAGTGGAAATCCTACAAGTGCTAATATAACAATATCAGGTGGTGGAAACAGCACATATAAATCTTCAATTTCCGGACAGATCAATATTTCTTCCTCTGCAAGCAACATTACATTTGAAAATTTAGATATTTCAGTGGGCAACTTAGGAGTTACTGCTATTCACACAACTCTTACAAGTGATTCAACTTTTGTCTTAAACAATTGTAATATTGATAATAGAAATGGTGGTATAAAACTTACAGGTACATCAGGTAAAACTACAAATCTTGTATTAAATAATACTACAATAAGTGGAAATACAACTAATTATGCAGTTGATTTTCAGGCATTCAGTTCAAAATTAATATTTAAGGGTTCAACTTTTATAGATCCGTCTGTTCTTACTAAAAATGCTATACGAGTAGGTAATACTGCAAATACAATACTTGTTGATGGTCCTTTGGATACTTCTCACGAAAAAGTAGCAACAATCAAATATCAAAGTGATCCTACAATTAATACTCAATTAATTTTTGTTCAAAACGGCGCAACCCTTGCAACAGAAAGCCAGCGTTTTCAATATGTTGATTTTCCGAAATATATAAATACTCAAGGAAAACTTGATGTATCCAAAGATTTATATGTTGCATCAGCAACAAGTACTCCGGCAGGTTCTTCTACAGGAAGCGGTTCAGCAACAAGTCCTCTTGATACAGTTACTGCCGCTATTGAAAAAATTAAAGATGTCGCAAATATTTCTGGCTGTGCCGGTGACTACAAAATTCATATTACTGGAACAATTTTGGAATCTGATCATACAATTTTTCTAAAAAATGGTAATGGTGCTGATAATACACTCGGAGCTTTCACAGATTCAACCCTTACTCTCTGCGGAACAAATAAAACTACCGACATTCTGGATGGAGATGATGATCACACTGTAATCCAGATAACTGGAAGCGGCTTACAGGTAACCATTGAAAATCTTACAATACAAAACGGTAATGGAAATTGCGGTGGTGGTATAGTGGTTACAGCCGGTGCAACCCTAAAATTGGGAACTGGTTCTGTAATAACAAAAAATGCTAATACTTCTGGTTTTGGTGGAGGCGGCCTATACGTAGAAGAGTCAACATTATTTATGTATAGCGATGCCCTTATAGGTTATGATGCCAGTGAAATTGCTTCCGATTCCGACACTGCAAGAGCAAATGGAGGAAATATTGAAACTTCTCATTCTTACGGTGGTGGTGGAATATTCGCATATTTAGGCGCTTCAATCTGGATTGGCTACACTGCCGAAAATGTCCCGGATACCTCTGAAAATGTTTGTAAAATTTCTGGTAATTATGTTGCAAACAATCGTGAAGGTGGTGGTATATATATTGATATTAATTCTATTCTGAATATGTGTAAAGGAACTATCAGTTATAATTACGCTGATGGAATGGGTGGAGCTATTTATTGTGCTAATGAATTAAAAATGAAAGGCTCCGTTCATATTCCATTTATAGCTGCCAAAAAGAATGATGTATATCTGACTTCCGGCAAAAAAATTACAATCACAGGCACACTTACACCTCCAACAGAAGCTAATGGAATTACAGCAACAATCACACCAGCGACCTATGATACTACCACAGTTCTTCTAAAAGATGACGATTCAGGAACAAAAGTCAACGCAAATTATGACAAATTTAAAGTAACTCCAAATGGAACAAGTCAATGGAAAATAAAATCTGATGGTTCTATTTATGTTCCGTTTAATGTAACTGTTAATAATACTACTTATACAAGTAAAGATGATTTAATAGCTGCAATTACAGATTATGCTTATCAAAATCAGGCAATTGATATAACTATTTATGAAATGAATGCAGATGATTTTGGTCCTTCTGGAACTGATGGAACTGTTCTAAACGCAATAAAATCAATAAGTGACAATGCTAATACTGCAAAACTAATTAATTTAACAGTAGATAAAGATGCAAATATTAAATTACCTTCAAATGCTAATAGCTTCTTCAGTAACTGTAAAAAACTACATAATGTAGATTTAAGAGGACTAGATACCTCTGGAGTTACTAGTATGACTGCTATGTTCTCACAAGCCTTTTCTTCTACTAATAATAATTATGCTGTATTGGATATAAGAAATTTTGATACAAGAAATGTTACTTCTATGAGTACTATGTTCTATTATGCTGGTGGACTTAAAACTATCATTGTTGGTCCAGATTTCAGTACAACTAATGTCGAATCTAGTAATAGTATGTTCTTTAATGCTGGCGGTCTTATTGGTGGGGCTGGTACAACATATTCTTCTTATACAATCGATTATGCTCATGTAGATGGTGGCTCTTCTAACCCTGGTTATTTTACTTCTGTAGATCAGTTACCACTTCAAGTGACTTCAGAAAATATTGAGCAGGTTTTTGCAAATTTTAGTACAGGAACTAACAGAATACAGATAACCGGAGATATAAATGCTGATGGTTATAAAGCTGCTCTTTCAAATGCAGTATATGCATTAAATGGTACAGACAAGATGGTAGAAATTGATTTTTCTACAATAGCTAATACTAATAAGCCAAGTGCTCCAGATTTTACTAATTGTCTAAACCTTACTAAAATTACATTTAAGGGCGGAGCGATTTCTGATGATACAATAAAGGGCGCAATGTATTTAAGTGAAGTAGGAAGCAATCATCATTCTTGTTTCTTAAATTGTACATCCCTGACAACAATAAAAGTTGTTGGTCAATTAGCTTATGATGAATCCTGGGGTGAAGGAGATATAAAATTTGCATTTGAGGGTTGTACAGCTTTAGAAGAGGTGGATTTAACAGAATGTACTTCAATATATCTGCATGCAAAAATGTTTGCAAATAACTCGCAAAACTCTACTGTAAAACTTGTAAAATATGGTACTCCTGGTAACGGTAATCTTACAATATGTGATACAAATAGATTTACTGATACCAATTTTAAGATTTATTATGATGGTAATGGTGGTTCAAGCTACTGGAATGAACCAACAATGGTAGGTTCTAATAATAAAACAAGTCTTATTATTGATTGTATGGGAGATCTACATACTTGGAATGGAAGTTCATGGAATTAATTCTTATTTGCCGCTCTTGCTTTCTGCTTTGTAATTTATTCTATTTTTTGCTATCTATTTCAAATATTCATTAATCAGATTTTCCACTTGCCGCGAGTTTAGTGGTGTGGCAGAACTTTCCATTGTGATTATCAGATTTTTTCCCAGAAATATTTTATTCTCGTTAAAGACCTTAAGCTTTTTTACTGTACAGTCGGCATAGTCCGGATTATCCATCAGCCCAAAGTGCTCCCAGATGTATTCCTGTCTTGTACGCACGTTGAGACAGAGAAAATCCGGATGGTAAATTTTACCATCTTTGAGTGTGAGCGGGAACTCGTAGCGGTAGGGAATATTGCGCCGTGCAAGAGTATCAGCAATTATTACTTCAGATTTTGACCGAACCCGTTCGCCCTTGCCTGTAAAGAATTCCGGGGTGTCATCCTTAAAAGCCTTTGCCTGCCATGTAATATTCTGCCAGTTATTTAAATACTGAACATCAGTTAGTGTAACGGGATTTATTAGTTTTTGACGGGCAGGGCAGGATTTTGTGTAAAGACTAGTAATTTTATTCTCTGTGATTTTGATTAATCTTTCCATGATTGATATCTGTTGCTGCAGAAGTTTTATAAGCTTATGGTCATAATCTTTTTGCGCAAGACGGCGGGCGAGTTCATGATTTGCGGCAGGAATGTAAGTTCCATGTGTGTCTGCCGGATTCGTAAAGTGATAAAACTGTGCTGGTCTCCTGCCTTTCTTCTGTTCAATTCGTAGATGTCCCTCTGGCAGATTCTTTTGTGCTTTGAGTTTTAGATTCAGCAGATTAACGAGTTCTATTCGGCGGGTTATTAACTGCTGTGTGAGTGTGTCTGGTGGTAAAAGTTCTGATTGTGTCATTGTATCTCCTTGAGTTTGTATCGATTAGCCAGCAATATTTCAAATTCGTGGATTTTGCAGGCCGGAATCCTGGTGAAAGCAGGCTTAATAGTGTAGATGGTGCTTGTAATATTTCGATTTTTTAATTTTTGCAGGCTCGTTAATGTGAAATTTATCGGAGAAACTTCGTGATATGGCCTGCAAGAATTAATTTCTTTTATAACTGCCGGCAGAATATCTGGCATGCCTGAGTGCAATCGCATTATTGCAGCCTGCAAAATTGTATAAATTGTAAAATTGCAGGGCGCCGTCTCTTTTACTAAGATGAAATCCTCTATTTTCAGCCTGCAGAAATCAATTTTTCGAAAAACTGCCAGCCGCTCTCTGCCTCTAGAATAAACTACTTTCATAAGAACCTCACAATTTAAAAAACTCTCATATATAATATTGTTCTGATATGCCATTTTTGACAAAATTTCAGTAAAAAAATTAAATATTGTTAATTTTGAGGACATATTGTAGAAATTCCACGGCACTGCGCCCCAAGCGTGGAGCAGTGCCGAAGGCAGCCACCGCAACGAAGTGAGGAGGCCGCGCGTTAGCAAGCTGCGGAACAGCCGACCGGCCGTGCAAACGGACGGGAACGCCCTATACTATCTAACAATATTAAAAATCAAAATCCCCCGGCGGATTTATAATTGTAATCTTACTCAGCCGCATTTCACTGTCTGTTCGCAGAATTTTTTCTAGACGGCCGGGAATATCATCTGCGAAAAGCTTAAGAATATTCATATCCTGTCTGCAGATTCGGTTATAAAATAGGTACATGGAAAGACACACGGGGATTCCTTTAATAAAAAGAGGCTTGTGCTCGTCGGTCCAAAGAGCTGCAATTCCGCGCTTGGTGTATCCCTGGGGAATAGAGTTGGTAAATAAATAATAATGCTTGTAAAAAAGTGTTACTATTGAAATAGCATTCATCTTTAGGGGAAGAGTCTTTTGCAGCGCCAGAACTTCTTCATGCTTTTTCTGCATCAAAGTTTCGCATTCGTCTTCTTTCATCTTAAAATAGACATTTACCTGTTCAATTATGTTTTTTTCTTCTTCTAACATTGCAAACTTTCCTGAAAAATCCCATATATTAATATAAGGGATTCGGGAAGTTTATAAAAACCCTCTTAAATAATTCGCACAAAATCAAAATTTTTTCTCAGAAATATCATTATATGATAGCTGTGGTCCATATATTAATAGGTGTAATTTTGGAGGATTTGATTTATGGAAAGAATTGCAGGAAGACGTTACAGGAACAGACGATTTGGAAGAACTTCGGATTCTTCTATTACCAGCACAGAAAAGGAACCTTATGCTATCTGCTATTATCTTGGGGTA
>JAEEGK010032276.1_pt1 | contig 10253 bp, 2 predicted proteins | sample 8958771 | NCBI WGS metagenome assembly JAEEGK01 (sample SAMN16246547, study PRJNA631951) | gut metagenome | biome: gut microbiome; feature: rumen; material: SC-attached | host: Bos | place: Iran: Karaj | collected 2018-10 | reverse complement strand
AGCGGAACCAGGTGAAGCCACCATCGCCCATCTGCAGCGATTGCAATGCGGTGATGATCTTCTCATATTCCTTCTTGACGATGGCCTCATCAAAGAGTTCGTTCAGCTTCGACATGCGCAGCGTCTGGTAGTCGGCGTCGCGCATCCAGGGCGATGCCAGCAGGGTGCCGATCTTGAGGTCTTGGTTCTTTTGGAGCATCGAAACGAGGGTGCTGTCCTCGTCATGCTGCTTCCAGTAGGTGATGGCCTCCTTGATTTGGGGCTGAGCCTTGGCCACGCCTTGTGCCACCTGCAGCGCGAACAGGCTGTGTGCGGCATGGGTGGCAACGTTGTAGTTGTCGCTGAAGATGGTGGGCAGTGCTAGCACACAGTACCACACGGGGTTATCGCAGTATTCCAGTGTCACGCGGGCGTCCTTGGGGAACTTGGGCAACTGGGTCTCGAAGTGGGACTGGGCGGCCTCGATGTAGAACGGCTCGGTCTCGATGACGGGCGAGATGGTCGTCAGTACGGGCACCATCACCTGCTCGCCGTCGCCAAAGCTGCTGTTGGCGGCCTTGATGCGGAAGCCCATCATGGCCACGGTGTCGGGCACCTGCCAGTCGATGGTCACTGCCTGGCTGCCGTTGGGGTCGAGTTGCAGGTTGAAGTTGCGGGTGGCGTATATGTCGCCTGAGCGCGGGTCGAACAGCTCGATGACGGCGTCACAGGCTGCCTTCTCGTCGGTAGCGTTCTGTACCGTGGCGGCTAGCGTGGCCTTGTCGCCCTGGCGCAGGAAGCGCGGCATGTTACTGCGCACCATCAATGGCTTCTGCGTCAATACCTCGGCTAGCCATGTGGAGCCTAACATCTTCTTGTCCCATGCCACGGCCTGGGTAATCCAGGTCGTGTTGAAGTTGGGCGCCTCAAACTCAACCTGCACATTTCCCATGTCATCGCTGGTGAGCATAGGCATCCACAGTGCCGTCTTCACGTCGCTCTCGCGCAGGGTTACCTTGTCCAGGTTCTTCTCGTTGACCTTCGCCTCTACGGCGTTTTCATCAGCAATCTCTTTTTTGAGAGCCATGGTAACGACACGGTCTTCGGAGCCTAACTCATTATCCATTCGGCCGAATGCCGCATCAGTCTCATAAAGTTCTTCTTCCATCACCCCGGCATTCTTTGGGGCGGCACCCAGCGATTGCGATTTCATCATCCTCGTTGTGCCGAAACCTCTGCTGACGCTGTATCTGGAGCCGAAGAAGTCTTGATTATAGGTATATAGCCATGGCAGCCTGGGCATTGCATCGTCAGAAATCCCATAATTTTGGCCTACCCAATGGGCCCAAGTGGAGTTGCTGGCGTCCAGATAGTTGGTGTGGGCATTTACCACGCTCATGTAGTGCCTCCAGCTGCTGAATGCCCAATCGTTGCCCTCGATGCTGGCGATGGCCTTGTCGAACATGTCGAGCATCATCGCGCCACGCACGGGTTTGCCGTTCTGGTCGGTGATGGAGAATGTCCAGTGCTCCGTGTTGCCAGGCACGAGCTTGTCGCGGAACGACGTGGCGGTAACCTTCACGGCCTCGGCCTTATAGGGATTCTGCAGCATGACAGTCTCTTCCCACAGTTTGGTGCCGTAGTGGGTGATAAACCTGACTGTCACGTCTTTTCCTGCCTCTTTAGGCAACATGACGGTAAAGTCGTGCATCCCCTTGTCGTAGTTGAGCCAGCCTTGGGCGATGACCTCATCGGCTGTACTGGCCACATAATATATATAGGCCTTGGGGGTAGATACGCCCACTGCGATGTGGCCCATGTTTTTCTTGTCAACACTCTGCTCCAGCGGGTTAAGCCACAGCGGGCAGTCCTTGACGGGTGCCGTCTTGTCGCCCTTGCGGTAGAGTGTAATCACGCGCTCCACGTCCACGTCCTGTTCGCCCTCCTCGGCATCGAGGATGTGGAATTTCAACTTATATTGGCCCGAAGGCAGGCTGGTCAGGTCGATGGTCGGATCGGCAGTGCTGAGGTTGCCGGTCAAGACAGGTACCTTGCCGTCGATAGGGGTGACCTCCCAGGTGCAGTAGGTGTCGGGGTGTTCCTCGTCGGTGGTGTTGTACTTCAACGGCAGCTTGATGGGCTTGTCGTTGAGGTAGATGTCGTTGTTCTCGCTGCCCAACTCGATGCCGCGGCGGGTGCCCACGATGAACGAGGTGCTCTCTTCGTGCGTTTCGCCGGCGTCGGTGGTGACGGTGGCGACAACCTCGTAGTTATAGCGTGCCCAGCAGCGCTTGCCGGGCTTGTAGCCGATGTTCTCCTTGAACAGTTCGGCAGGGTACTCGATGGTGAAGTTACCCTGTTCATCGGTGACGACGGTGGTGTATTGCAGGTGTTCGCCGTCATTGTTACGCATGCGCCACCACCACCAGGACCACTCGTTCTGGACAAGCGACAGGCGTACCTCGGTGTTCTGCACGGGCAATCCGCTATAGGTCATTGCCTTACCGGTTACCTTCACGGGCTGGCCTGCGATATAACTGCGGCGCGGGTCGGGGAAGGTGACTTCAAACGTGGGCGTCTTGTACTCGCTCACGCTCACATTGTGCCAAGCGAGATGTTTGGATTTATTGCCTTTATCCTTCAGCTCGATGCCAAAGCGGCCGTTCATGCGGTCCTTGGGCACGACAAAGGTGCCCTCGATGCGGCCGAATTCATCGGTCGTCACCGTCACGGTATCTATCGGCTCGCGGTTGCTGTCCATAAAGCTTACTTCTAACGTCTTGCCGCTGAGCACACTGCGGCCTTTGTCAGTCGCATTATAGACGATGGCAGCCCAGTGTATGGTCTCGCCAGGGCGATAAACGCCCAGGTCGGTATAAACCTCGGCCGCATTGTTGCTGTTGCTGCGGTTCTCGATGGGAGAGTAGTAACTGATCAACCCGTAGCGGTCGTTACCCTTGATGGCGGTCAATTCCCGGCCAAAATCAATGGTGCCCTTGGCATTGGGGCGGCTTGTGATGGCAAGCGTTCCATCGGTGCCTGTAGTGCCCACGGTATTGCCTTTCTCGTTCTTGATGGTCACGCCCGACAGGGGTTTGCCGGTAGTGATATCAACGGCCACAAGGCGGTCCTTGTGATCGTTGCGGCTGACGGTGAACGTGGCAATGTCGGTCACATGCAAGAGGTCATAGCGACTGACGTCGGGATCAGCACTCTTGCCCGAGTCGAAGTCGGAACAGATGACATAAACGCCATAGGGTAGGGGTGACAATGTGGTTGTTACGTCACCGAAATCAAACGGCACATTGCCCTGCACCGTCACGGGATTCCGCGAGACGAGCTGCAACTTGCTCTTTTCCAGCCGGTAAGCGGTCAGCAAGTTGTCTGGAACGCGATAGACCTCGATAATGAACGACTTGGCGTTCTTGCCATTGGCGTGCACGGTGATGCTGTCACGTGAAGAACGCACCTCGGGATAACTGAGGTAAACTATCTTCTGCTCCAGGGCGGTGATGGAGTTTTTTACCCCAGCCGTGAAGATGGAGTTGGGGAATCGATCCACATACTCCTTTAATGCCTTGTAATGGACTTTGTTGTTCTCCCACGCAATGTGATTCAGCAGTTGTGAACAGTATTCATTCTCCTGGTATTTCCTGTAGGTCTCGACAGGAATAGGGTGCTCGGTCTGGGTGATTGCATAGATGTGCGCGGGCACGTTGCCCTCGGTCGAGGTCCGCCAGTCGCTGTCGATGCGCGCTTTCAGGTCCTCATTGTCCATATTCATCTCGTTGAGCATCTCCTTGCCCTTCATCAGCATGAATTCGTGCAGGGTGGGGATGTAGGTGGCACCCAACTCGTTGTACTTGATGATGTCGGGTAGTGAGGTCACTGCCACGGCTTTGAGCGCCTCGGGTTCGGCCAGGCTTTTCTCGATGAGCTCGGTAATTTTCTTGTCGAATTGCTCACGGTCCCACTCGCTGATGTCGGCAGGTGTTTCCTCGACGGGGTTGTTGCGGTCGCTCCAGCGGGCGTAGCGTTCGCGGTAGCCTTGATAGACCATCGCCTCGAGGTAGTAGAGCAGGGCGCGGATGTGCGGGCGCTTGTCCTTGCCGGCGGCCGTCTCGATGCGGGAGATGATGTCGGCCATGTTGTCCTGCGAGATGCCGCTTTGGGCAATGCTGTAGCGCACCAGCGCATCGACGAGCAGTTGTCCGTCATCGCTGCCTTTCAGCGCCTTGTCAAGGTCGGCAAGCGCCTGCTTGCTCACGTCTTGCGGGAAATTGAAGTCAATTTCCTTCTCACTGCCCGATGAATGGAATGGGAATGCCATAAATAGTAGTACTATAGTTAAGATGTGAATGATTGTCTGCTTCATAGTCATTCGGTGTTGGTTTCGTTATTTATAACTCCAAAGTTACATAAATAATGTGCAAACACCGCGCCACCACACTCTATTTTGCAATAATTAACCATTAGTGCAAACATCCGTAACTGTTCCAGCGACTTAACCTCACGCTAAGGCGTTGTTTAGTTTCTAGTTCATAGTTTCTAGTCCCTAGTCCCTAGTTTCTAGTTGGCATCCGCATCCTTTTGGCCTCATGCTAAGGAGTAAAGCCGCTAAGTTGTTGTTTATTAATCAGTTGAGAGTTGGATTGTTTGTATTATCTGTTAAATGCTGTTAATTTTGTAAACATTTGTCATATTTTGGATATAATTGTTTAAATTTGCAAAACAAACCCTGGCAATACCATTTTTATTAACAATAAAAACTAAAAGCTTATGAAGAAAATCCTTTTACTACTGTTAGGACTCACCCTTGCGGTGGGAGCCTCGGCTGGTAATGACTCACGACGAGGTTGCCTGCCAGCCAAGCAGTCAGTCTTTGCCCAACAAGCCAAGGCTCATGCCGAGGCCAGAAAGGCCAAGCAGGAGGCTGCACGGCAAATGTTTGTTCAAGAACTCAAGGCTCGTGCCGAAGCCCAAATGAACAGTGGCGGCACCCGTGTCATTGACCAACAGCCCGAGGGCGATGTGCTGACCTTCACCCACTTCAGCTACGGCCTGGGCAAGGGATCGATAGCAGAACAGGAGGTCTGTGAATCCAAAATTGTCATTGCTCCCGATGGGACGACAGTGTATATCCAAAACGCCGTCAGCAATTACAATGCGTGGCTAAGGGGCACCTTGTCAGGCAACAAGATTACAGTGCCGATGGGACAATCAGTCTATGAGGACGGAGATCGTGCCATGAAAGTTGTGTGGGGCTCGATGATCACACATGATGGTTATTTAGCAGTTCAACCTAAAACCAATGTGTCAAATGCTACCTATACCATAGACTTTGACAACAACACCATCACGCTGGACAACACCAATTTTGAGCCAACCGGCCCCAATTTTAATCGCCAAGAAGTCTCGGTAGGCACCTCTGGCTTATTGGTGGCTTGGGATTATGAGCTTGAAGAGGACTATCTCTATTCCTATAGCCTCGAGTGCGCATCCTATTATCATGCCAAAAGCACTGGTATCATCTATGACGAACCCCAGGGCGAGCATTTTGTTTACAATAGATCAGGAATTTACATTGATAGCAAGGGCACCGAATCAGAACAGTATGGCAAGGTGCATGTTGTTTATGATCCTGATGGATTGACGGTATATATCTTTGATATCGTGGCTGGAACCTTCGGGAATATATGGTCATGGGTGAAAGGTACCGTCATTGGCGATAAAATCATAGTGCCATTGGGACAATACATCAATTATCAGAGTGATTGTGGTTTGGTACTGGCATGGGGAAATTACGCATGGGATAGCTTTAATGATCAATACTGCTTCTCTATCGATCCTCGCGTGTCTACTGTCACCTATACCCTCGATGGCGATAACCTCGTGATGGATAATACCGGCGTCAACGGTGACACAAGAACAGGTCTCGCTGCCTATAGGGATACTTACTACTATAATGAATATGAGTACTTTGAGTATAACACCGTATTTATAGGTGCCCCTCATGTCATCTATGACCAACCCAGCGGCCATGCAACCACCTCTAAGCACACCGCCAGAACGCTTTTCTCGAATAATGCTGAAGTTTCCAACTCAAAATGTTGGGCGAGGATTGTTTTTGACTTCTCGAGCAGTACCATTTATCTGCAGAACCCCATTGCCTGCGCCCCCGAAGGCTCATGGGTAAAAGGTACCATGACCGGCGACAAGATTACCATCCCACTGGGACAATACATCTATTGGGACGTAAACAATGGTGAGGGTGTAAAGCTGGTATGGGGCACAGCCCAGATGAACGATGGCTCTCTTGTGATTGAGGAAGACCCCACAGTTACCGAAGCCACCTTCACTGCCAATGACGATGGAACCATCACGCTGGACAACGCCTATGGCGGTGTTGACCGAGACGGCGCAACAGGTCTAGTTGCCCTTTGGGTGTCGGAATCGGGTGGCTATCCTTACTGCATGGAGTGGGATTCGAAGTATGTTGCAGCAGAACCGCCGACGGTTATCACCGAGCAGCCCGAGGGCGAAGAGGTCGAGCTCCAGCATACTGCCGGCTATTACAACATCGGCAATGGTGAATTAGGAAGTGCCGACCTTCCCACAAAACTCGTTTATGACCCTGATGGAGAAACGGTTTACCTGTTGAATCCTGTTGCAGGAATCGCCGACGTGACTGAATGGGTTGGCGATGGCACATGGGTAAGAGGCACCATTAACGGTAACACAATCACCGTTCCTACGGGACAGTATCTTTGCTGGATTGATGAATATATGGCTGGACTGTATTTGACATGGGGAACGACCGAGCTTGACGAAGATAGTTATGTTATCTTTGTTGAAGACCCCAGTGTGACTGAAGTTACCTATACCATCGTTGGCAACACCATCAGTCTGAACAACTCCAGTGGCGGTGATCAAGGAGTAGGTGCCATCGGTCTGGCAGCTACATGGGACGATGGTTACAATACTTCTTACGTCGAATGGGAATCGCTCTTTACCGCCGATCACGACCTCATCGTGACCGAGGAGATCGAGGTGATTGAGGAGGAGCCCGAAGGCGAACTGGTAGAGTATGGTCGTTCGGGTGAGGGTTATATGATGCCTGAAATGCCCCAGAAGAACCGCTCTATCGACATGCCTAATTTCGCTGAACAAAGTGGTACCATCAAGGTGGTTTACGCCCCCGATGGCGAGACGGTCTATCTGCAGGATATCGTGGACTGTGGCATGCAATACAACCGCGGCACCTGGGTAGAAGGCAAGGTGAACGAGGGCCGTACCCAGATTACCGTTCCCCTGGGACAAGGCGTTTACTATGATGAAGGCAAAGACGAGTATCAGGTGCTCGCTTGGGGCTCCACCTCGGTGGGCGCTGCCGATGAGTATGGCGATGCGCCGGTCATCTTCACGCCTGACCCCAGCGTCGAGGTTGTGACCTTCACCATCGAGAACAACTGTCTGTCGATGGATAATTCGTCTGGTGCCACCTTCGAGGACTTGGATGCATTATACCGCCAGTACTATGGCGAAGAGATTGATTATGATACCTTCCAGGAGCGCTTGGCTCTGCTGTGCCAGAACACCGGCTTGGCCTACATGACCACTGGCGGCGAATGGACGGGCGAGGCCAACTGGGGCACCAAAATGTCTCTTGAGCATGCCGCTGTGCCTGCCAATCCCGTCATCAACCGCTGGGATGACTATGGCACCGAGAATGGCGACAACCGTCTGTCTTTCAACTTGCCGCGTACCGATGTGGACGGCTATGCCTTGCTGCCGAAGAACGTGAGCGTTAGCGTCTATACCGACGATGACGAGCTTTTCACCTTCGACGCCGAGCATTATGATTACGGTGTCGAAATGACTGAGATTCCGTTCTCGATGTTCTCTGATGAGGGCTCATATATGAATACGCAATATCTCTACTTCTTCCGCACCAATGCCGAGGGCTATGACCGCTTCTTTGACTGGCGTATCGGTGTCCAGGTACATTATACCGTGGATGGCGTGAAGAACTCCAGCGATATCGTTTACCTTGAGGTGTTTGAGCACCAGTCAGTAAATCCCGGCGATGTCACCGGCGACGGTATCATCAACATCGAAGACATGACAACCCTGATCGACTACCTGCTGGGTACAATATCAGGTAACTTCAACGAGGCCAATGCCGACGTCAATGGCAATGGTATCATCAACGTCGAAGACGTGGCGACCCTGATCGACATGCTGATGAACGCCAACTGATGTTATAATAATTAACCGATAACAGAAAAAGTATCCGCATGCCCTCTCAACGGGCTGCGGATACTTCCTTTATCACTGCCGTTCAAACACGACAGTCCCAAAATAATATTCATGGCCATTCGTGGTAATTTATGGTCATTCATGTTCTATTAACCCAGACGACGTATTCAAGAAAAACACGAATGTCCATTAAATGTCCACGAATTTCCAGAAAATAATATTCATGGCCATTAAAGCACAAAAAGGGAGCGCTGTGGATGACCACTGCGCTCCCGCAACATGAAACAAATCTTTTCTTCTCAGTCTTGGTTATGCTAAATGATATCAGAAGTAGTCGATATTTAAGTCTCGCTACGCTCGACTTAAAGTTTAGAGTTTAAAGTTTAAAGTTTAGAGGAGTTAAGTCATGTGGTGAAAGAACGCGTCAGCCTCTCTAAACCCTAAACACTAAACTCTAAACTCCAGTGAGCAAGGCTCACTGGATAGCGGCGAACATCGAGCTGATGGCATCGACGGCACCGTTGATGCTGGCATAGATGCAGCTTATCAAACCGATGAAGATGATGCCCAGGGTGCACAGGATAAGGCCTGCACGCTCGGTCCAGTGACTCGTGATCTTGGGAATCACGCAGTCGTCCTGACGCAGGAACATGGCCTTGACCACCAGCAGGTAGTAGTACAACGAGATGATGGTGTTGACCAAGGCGATGAACACGAGCACATAGATGGCCACTGAACCCGTCTTGCAAGCGCCGACAAAGATGAAGAACTTGCTGAAGAATCCCGCAAAGAAGGGAATGCCACCCAGCGAGAACATGGCAAGCATCATCGTGAAGGCGAGCCAGGGGTTGGTCTTGAACAGGCCGTTGTAGTCGTCCATGGTGACGCGGCCCGTCTGACGCTCGATAGCAGCAATCACGCCAAAGGCAGCGAGGTTGCTGAAGATGTAAACCAGCACATAGTAAATCATCGAGCTCATGCCCATCACGTTCACGGCAATGATGCCGAGCATGATGTAGCCGGCCTGAGAAATCGACGAGAAGGCCAGGAAACGCTTCAGGTTGCGCTGACGGATGGCGAACAGGTTACCCAGGGTGATGGTCAGGACAATCACGGCGTAGAGCATCCACTCCCAAGTCTGAGAGTAGGCCGAGCCGAAGACCTGAACCAGGATCACCAGGAACGAGAACGCTGCGGCACCTTTGCTGATGACCGACAAATAGCTGGTCACAGCAGTGGGAGCGCCCTGGTAAACGTCGGCCGTCCACAAGTGGAAGGGAACAAGCGAGAGCTTGAAGCCCACACCGGCGATGACAAACGCCAGCGACGCGATGAGCAGCGGCGACTGGTTACCGATCAACCTGGTGGCGATGTCCTTGAAGTAGAGCGTGCCGCTCATGCCGTACACGAACGAGATGCCCAACAGGAAGATCGCCGACGAGAAGATGGCGGTGAAGATGTACTTGGCTGCGGCCTCATGAGACTCGTAGTGGCGCTTCTCGAAGGCTGCCAGGGCAGCGATGGGCAGCGACGCGGTCTCGAGACCGATGACGAACAGCAGGAAGTGACGTGCCGAGATCATGAGCATCATGCCCAGCAACGTCAACAGCGTCAACTCGTAGAACTCGCCGCGGCGAACGCTGACGAAGTCGCTGTTGGTCCACTTCACGGCCTGCAGGAGCACCAGCACGACGCCCACGTTGAGGATGTTCTTCATCACCCAGGTGGGAGCGTTGGACTCAAACATGCCGCCGAAAGCTTCTCCCACAGCAGCGGGTACACAGAAGCAGTATATCGTGTAGAGCGCCATCATGATGACCGAGAAGACGGGCATGTAACGCTGAGTGCGCTCAGGCATGAAAGTGTCGTAGATGAAAACGAGCAGGAAAACCAGCAACAGGCCTATCTCCTGCGGCATCAATAAGAACTGTGAATAATCCATCATATCTTTATTTTTGCTTTATTATCAGGTTAAACACTTTCAATTACAAGGGCAGGGCAGCCTGCAGGGCCTC
>JAEEGK010032272.1_pt1 | contig 10253 bp, 9 predicted proteins | sample 8958771 | NCBI WGS metagenome assembly JAEEGK01 (sample SAMN16246547, study PRJNA631951) | gut metagenome | biome: gut microbiome; feature: rumen; material: SC-attached | host: Bos | place: Iran: Karaj | collected 2018-10 | reverse complement strand
GTGCTCCAAATAATTTCTCCTCAATATCATTCTGAATGGGTGCAGAAGGAAATTTTAACAGCGCGAAAAAAGGAAAAGCCTGTAATTAAGATTGGGATTGAGGAACTATTGAAAATGGACGAAGAACAAGTCTATCTTCTGGTATCCGATGTGGATAAAAAAGGGTGGTCTGTTTGGGCTATCTTAATTGTGTCGCTATTGGTATGTTTAGCTATGAGTATTGTTGGAATATGCCTATCCTATTGGTTCGTTTCTAATCAAAATATTGAAGGAACAGAAAGTAGTTTGTTAAATGCAAGAGGTTTGTTCGGCGACAGTTGGGGCGGTGTTAATGCTATTATTTCAGCTTTTGCTTTTGCAGGAGTGATTGTAACATTATTTCTTCAAAACAGAGACTTGAATCTGCAACGTAGAGAAATGGCACGACAACGCGAAGAATTTGCGAAAGAAAACGAAACGCTCAAATATCAGCGCTTTGAGAATCTTTTTTACAATATGCTAAATTTGCATCAAGAGATAGTAGCAGCTCTTAGATTTGATTACAAAATAGAAGACCCATTAATTATACCACCTGGCGTAGAGCAATCTTCTGGTCCAAATTATTGGAAATCATACTATACTGTAGCAGGAAGAGAGGTTTTTAGATACACCTTTGAGGAAGCAAAGATTGAAGAATCTGGAAAAGACGAATATGACCAAAGAAGAGAAATAAGAGGATATAGAGGGTATCTGCATCGAAAAGGTTTAGAAGCTTATGATAATACATGGATTCCAACTTATTATGATCACTATTTCCGGCATTTATATAAAATAGTTCAATTCGTGGACTCCCAAGGATTTCCCTTTGATGTGGCATACAAGTATATATCTTTGCTAAGAGGAACATTGTCTCGATATGAACTTGTTTGGCTATATTATAACGCATTGACTCCTTCATTTGTAAAGTTCAAAAAACTCATTGAAAAATACAGTCTTTTGAAGAATATCCGGGAAGATCTTCTTTCGAGATGTGCGGAAACGGAGAGGTATTTGGCAGGATTAGGACTGACAGCTAATGATGTTATAAGCAAAGGCTTTTCTGGTCGTGACTTTGAGTTTTATCTAACGGACAATAGAGAGGATACCTTCAAGTATTACTTATCTGCATTTTGGAAACAAGAAGAAATAGAAGCAGGTATTAGCTATCTGAATAGATGGAATGCCTTTATTGAAGATGTAGCGAGCAAAATAATAAAGTGATCTTTATGGCTACAATGTTCTCCAAGCAGAATTTTGGATTTTTCATATTCATATGTACCCACAAGACAGAAAACAATATGACCAATCAAACAAACATCTCAATACCTACAAGGAGGAATTGGTGGGTGGGGCTGAAGGAGTACCACATAGAGCAGGGAATGGTGATTAACGAATTATAAGGCAATGCAATAATATGGAACAGAAATTCAACAATAATCGCTTGGATTTGCAGATACTTCGGGAGTTCTGCGAACGGGAGGGTGAAGAAATCGCTTACCGCAAGGGTGACCAACTGGAGCGTGAGGGTGACCCGGCGCGGTGGTTCGCTTTTGTCACTGAAGGATGTTTCAAATATGTAAAATATGGCATGAGCGACGACAAGGCACATATTACGTGGTTCTCGTTTGAGGGCGAGTTCGTATGTGACTACCCCACATTTCTCTATGGCCGTCCGTCACAGGCCACAATTGAGGCAATGGTACCCAGCCGTGTACTGAGGGTTACGGGCCAGCAACTGGAACTATTCTTCAATCAAAACATGGAAACGATGAAACTACGAGCCATGATTGGCGAGCACATCCTCAGCCAATTCCGTTCGCGCTATCTTGACCTCCATTGTACTACGCCCCGTGAACGCTACGAGATGTTGCTGCAACGCTGTCCTGGTATCATGGAGTTACTTGATTTGCAAGACATCGCTTCGTTCTTGAACGTCCATCCAAATACTGTCAGCATAATTCGGCGTGACATAACGTTTGGCGACAGATAACAGTCTAAAAACTGACAGAAACTCTCAACCTAAGTTGAGACATTAGCCCTTGGCATTCCTTTTTTAGAATTAGCCAAGGGTCTATTTTTGTGACTTTCCGTAACTTTGTGGCTCGGAATAACTCTCGGAGACGGTTACAGCATGACGTGAATGCCCCGAACGCAATATTTTCACGAAAACGTAGTAAATAATAAAAAGGTATAACAATAAAACGAAACGAATATGAAGAAAACCATCATTACCATCCTGCTCGCCCTCGTCGCAATGGTGGGGCAAGCACAGACATTCACTCCTGTTGTTGAGGACAGCATCGATTTCGTCATTACAGGCACGACAACCAGTTCGCACGATAGCGTGGCAATGTTCCTCTGTGCCCCACATGGCAAAACCGAGAAATTCCCCATCGTTGGTGGCAAGTTCAAGGTAACAGGCCGACAGCCTCGCCATACATTCATCCAGATTGGTGACAATGCTGAAAACGACCTCCGCTTCATCGTGGACGAAACGCCGACAAGCATCAATCTCGTCACAGGCGAGGTGTCGGGTAGTGAATTGCAGCAGCGTTTCGTCCATTGCCAGATGCGTGAACGCGACATTGACCGCGTGGTAGAGCCGTGGTGGGATAGCCTTGGCGACGAGGAAAAAGACAGAATCATCGATATGAGAGGAGGCAGATTGTCCGATGCAACTGCAAAGGACAGCGCAAACTTCCTGAAATACGAGGACTTCATGGGTGACCGCGATGCTCTCGTCCGCCAGATCATCCGCGAGAACAAAGACAATGTTATCCCAGCATATTATCTCTATGTGCATCATTCCAACCTCAACTATGAGCAGAAACGGGAGTTCATGCGTGAGGATGCCCCATACGCCCATCATCCCGCAATGGAGCGACCTTGGAAAGCCTACTGGGGCATGATTCTGCAAATGAATATCACGGGCAAAACCGCTCCCGACTTCGAGGCCGAGGCACCCGACGGCACAATGCACCGCCTTTCGGAATACACGGGGCATAGCCAATACGTTCTGATTGACTTCTGGGCATCGTGGTGCGGCCCCTGCATCGCCTCCTTCCCATTCATGAAGGAAATCTACGCCACCTACAAAGACCGTGGCCTCGTCTTCCTTGGCGTATCCTGCGACAAGAACCGCGAAGCATGGCTGAAAGCCCTTGAAAAGCATCAACTGCCTTGGACTGCCCTGCGCAATCCTGCTCGGAAGGGCGATGCCTGCGACCTCTACGGCATCACAGGCATCCCTGCCGTCATCCTCATTGACCCAGATGGCAAGGTTATCTCCACCGACTTGGAGGGCAAGGAACTGAAAGTAAAACTGGAAGAATTCTTTAATGACAAATAGAATATGAACAAGAAAACCATCATCACCATCCTCCTCGCCATCGTCGCAATGGCAGGGAATGCACAAATCAAATCTGGCCTCAACCTCTGCCTGAGGGATGAGATGACAGGCCAATGGCTTATCGGATTGTTCGACGAGTACGCCATCTACGACTGCAATTATTGGGACTATGCCGAAGTGGGAAAAGACCGTGTGGTGCTGACAAAAGAAGGACTGCGCAAAGATATACAACTAAAGAAAAACGCCGTCATCATTGATGGCAAGAAACACAAGACGTCGGTGTTGACCGCACAATTCCTGCCCGACTATCCGTCGAAGGATGAGACATCGTGGCCGAGTGGCATTAATGCCGAAGAGGGCAACTTCACCCTTCGAGTTTGTGTCCATACGACAAAAAAGGAGGCGGATTTTGTCTCTTACATCCATCGTCTGTTTGATGACAAGCAGATAGTAGAGCACTCGAAAATTGACGAGCAAGGGCGATTCGAGGTGAGGATGCCAGTTAATGGCCCTACGTTGATGGGCATCCACAATGAGTCTGAACATCCGTTGGAGCACACCTTTTGGGGAAGATTGGCAGTGGAGAACAACGATACGCTCTTGCTTTATATCGACGATGTGAACCAGCGCACTTACTTGATGGGTGGCAAATATGCCCGATTCAACAATGAACTGTTGGGCGGTGATTTCCATCCCAAGTTCGTAAACACAAACGAATTGACCATCGACAGCACAATCATCCAGCAACGTCATTGGATGACAGTGTGCCAGACAAGAATGGATTCTCTAAAAATGGCTCGTCCAAATCTCTCCCATCGTTTCCTCACCTACTATCAGGACAACATCCAGAGACAATTCGGTTATCCGATGCTTCTGAAATGCTGCTGGCCGTCACAAGGTGAGAACCAAGAGGAACTGTTGAGGAAGACCGAAGAGCAACTGAATGCGCTGCAATGGTTGCGCTCAGAAGTGCCGCTGATGTGCCGCAACGGCTTTTTGATAAACATCGGTTACTACACCTCGACCTTGACAGACATTAAAAGCAATCGGTTGTTGACCGACCCCGATGTGTTCCTGCTTCGGCTTCACCAAGAAGGAAAGGTGCAACTGACTGACGAGGAAATGCAGAAGGTGAAGAACTTTGCAGAAATTGAGAAAGAAGTACGCACCCATACCAACACGGACGTTTCACTGTACAATGTCTTCCAATCCGACATCATCCCCATTTTGGGCAAGCCACTCATAGCGCAATACTGGGACTGGGACATTAGTGAGAAGTATGTTCCTCTTGAAATCAGTGTCCTCAATTCGCTCGATTTGGATGATGCCACTTGTGAAATACTCAAAGCACAAACCATTATGAGGGACATTGATGGAAAGAGTCACGTCGCATCGCCGCGCATATTAGAACTGGCTCATCAAGAGGTTCATCATCCCCGTCTCATCCAAGCCATCGACAATGCTAATCAACGTATCATGGACTTCCTGGCCGAGAATGAACATCAAGAAGTGGTGGCACCAAAAGCAGGCTCTCCCGCCTCATTGCGTGTGCCAGAAGAAGAACTGAAGGACATCACTGATGGGAAAGCACTATTCGAGTTCATCACAGCACCATTCCGGGGATATGTCATCTATGTGGATGTGTGGGGCACATGGTGCGGTCCTTGCCGTGACCAAATGGAGTATGTGCCAGCCTTAAAGAAAATGCTGGAAGGCAAGCCCGTCGTCTATCTCTATTTCTGCAACAACAGTCCTGATGAGGCATGGCGCATTTACATCCGCCAGAATCATCTTGACACCGACAATGCCATTCACTACAACCTGCCTAAAACACAGGAAAGCGCCATCGAACAATATCTGGAAGTGAGTGGTTTCCCCACCTACCGACTTGTAGATACCACAGGGCGACTCGTCCCCGGGGGTGCTCCCTGGCCCTCTAATCCGAGTGCAGTAGTCGCCGCCATTGAACAACTACTGAATAAATGATAGAACAATATGAACTACGACGAAATGAAACTCAAATAACAATTCAGAATGTGTTGAAAGTGTGTTATTGACAGATTGTCTTATAGAGACAGAGACATCCACTGATGTTTCATCTACAATGTTCACTTTCAATAGCAAATTTACAAATAAATTATTAAACATACAAATAATATAAAAAAATAGGCCGCAAAGTCAAAAATGTTGCAAAAAGTAAGATACAATGCTATATTTTTGTTCTATAAAGTAAGATACAAGACCCAAAATTTGTTGCAAAAAGTAAGATACCTGCATTTTGACAACAAAAAAGGCTTCCTATTCGCTTTTCCATCAGATGTCAGTTTCTTTCTTGTGTTCTTGTATTTCAAATAATAAAAATGTCTCGATAAAAAAAATAAATCTTAAATTTTTTTGTATTCTTTTATTAGCAGCCGCAGCCGATATCCACATGGATAAACAGAATTATGTTCGCTGGACTGAGTGGCAAATATATATAATTGTCAAAACAACACTTATAATTATCTCATTTTCAGATGTTTAATAAAAGTTAAAAACAACAAAAAAAGACAAGAATATTTTGTTGGTTGAAAAAAACTTCGTAACTTAGCCGACGAGATGAAGGATGGTGTCCCGCCACCCTCAAAGTTCAATTAATGGCCTATCGGGACTTCGGGCCCAGAAGGAGGAGTATATCATGAAAACCGTAAAAAACTACTATGACGACGAGGCTTATGAACTCGACAACGTCAACAACGAAGAAGACTTGTACGGTGAATGGTACGGATTTCGTAGCAACGCCGTCCAGACCGACGACACACTCTACACTAACGCACACAATGAAACCTCTATTTGGTACAATTGAACGGAAAGCCGCAGGCACTAACGCCTGCGGCTCTTTTTTGGTTACTCACGCTCGACAATCAAAAAAAAACTTATTTATTTTGCATTGTGCTCGCTTAATCGTAACTTTGGGCTTCATCCGAAGTTACTCACGCTCGACAATCAAAAAAAAACTTATTTATTTTGCATTGTGCTCGCTTAATCGTAACTTTGCAGAGCAAATACGATTATAACATGATTAAGATGAGAAAATTATTATTTATCGCCGCAGCCCTTCTTTTTGCCGGCATGAACCTGCAAGCGCAGGAAACAGAGATTAAACATGAGATAGCTGTAGGGGGAGGATTCCTGTCAAACTCTGAAGTACTGGATCTGGTTACGGAGGTAGAAACCCTCGCTGGAACCGCCGGTTCCTATTCCTACGACAACGAGAAATACCGCAACCCGTTCTCCATTGAATATTACTACCACATCAGCCCGCTGATTGGTGTTGGAGGAATCGCCGTGTATGCCCACGGTAAACGCGACATCTTGTTGGGGAACAGCCTGGAGGGTAATCTGAAAACAAGCTACCTCACCGTGATGCCTGCAGTGAAAATCGACTGGCTGCGAAAAAGTTACTGGGGACTATATTCCAAAGCAGGCGCCGGCGTGAGCTTCCGGACTGAGAAAACGAAATGGTATGCAGGCGGGCTGAAGAACGAAACCAACAACGATGTCATCTTCAACTTCCAGGCCACGGCCATCGGTGTGGAATGTGGCAGCGAAAACTACCGTGGCTTCATCGAGCTGGGTATGGGTGAGCAGGGTATCGTAAACACCGGCGTGAAATTCAGATTCTGAAACGATTGTTCTCAATTTGCTCAAGCGCTTGAAAATATTGAGGATTACTTAGCGCAGTTTCATTTCAAGTGATTCAAGGATTAAATTATCTTTGACAAATCTACAGTCTTATTTTTCTCTTTTTCACCCTTTTAACATTCAATAATTCACAGAGAGCATGAAACGAACACTATTATTCACATTAGCAGTACTTTTCAGTGTGGCTGCGTTTGCAGAAAAGCCTATCAGGGTGGTTTCCGGCTCGACCAAGTTTTTCAAGCAAGCCAGCGGTTATATGGAAGTTGAGATCCTATGGGACCAGACACAGTGGAAAGACGGAAGAAGGATGATGGAGGAGCTGGACCCGGAGAAGTTTGAGGACTATGTGAGCAGGGCGGAATTCAATTTCATGGATGGATTCAACTCCAAGAGGTCAAACATCAAGGCCAGCACCACAGAATTTGGAAGATACCACATGATTGTCGATGTGACGAAAGTGGATCATTTCTACAGCGTGACGAGCATCATTCCCGGCAACAAACACACCGTCTGGGCTACTATCACAGTAATCGACAACCAGACAAAACAGGAGGTCTGCGTGATAGAGGTCACACGTCTGAAAGGCGGACGTGATTTCGGTATCGACGACAGTTTCAGCAAATGCTTCTTCGCACTCGGAGAAAACATTGCGGAATTGTAGGTCCTGTTGAGACTCAAATAAACTTCAATCATCCGGGAACAGCCCGAAGAGCTTTGCGTCGATAAGATCGACCACATGCTTGAATGCCTGCGGGTCCTCACCAAACTTGCAGTTGTCGCCGTCGATGATGATGAGCGGACCTTTGTAGGAGGAAATCCAGCCCTCATAACGGTCTTCCAAGCCTTTAAGATAGTCGAGACGCATGGTCTGCTCATACTCCCGTCCGCGCTTCTGAATCTGCGAGACGAGCGTGGGGATGCTCGAGCGGATATAAATCATCAGGTCGGGCAGGTTCACAAGCGACATCATCAGGTCGAACAGGTCGCAGTAGTTGTCGAAGTCGCGGTCGCTCATCAGCCCCTGCGCATGGAGGTTCGGTGCAAAGATGCGGGCATCCTCAAAAATCGTGCGGTCCTGAATCACCACCTCGTCGGAGCGTGAAATCTCCACCACCTCCTTAAAGCGTTTGTTGAGGAAATAAACCTGCAAATTGAACGACCAACGCGCCATTTCGGCATAGAAGTCAGCCAGGTAGGGGTTGTTGTCAACCGGCTCATAACGGGGAATCCATCCGTAATGATGGCTCAGCATGCGGGTGAGCGTCGTTTTCCCGCTTCCTATATTTCCAGCGATAGCAATATGCATATTAATCTAAATTGGGAGTTGTTTTTTCAAATGGGAGTTATATACCTGCGGGGTGCTATAATTTCTAAAATTCTCTAGGATTGCCTAAGATAACCTTGGTCTTGCCTTGGACTTCCTAGGATAACCCAGGATAACCTAGAAAAACTAAAAACTAAATAGTCCGAACAGTGTGGCATCAATTTTATCGACGACCAGTCGGAAATCCTCCTGACGTGCAAGGAAATCGAGGTTGTCCTTCTCTATTGTCAGCACCCGTCCTTTGTATTTGTTGAAGATGAAGTCGTCGTAGCGGCGGTTGAGATTCTGGAGGTATTCCAGATTCATCGTCTGCTCATAATCGCGTCCCCGCTTCTGGATATTGCCGACGAGATGCGGTACTGAGGCTCTCAGATAAATCATCAAGTCGGGGAAGCGCACCATCTCCATCATGTTCTCAAAGAGATCCATGTACGTCTGGTAATCGCGGTCGGAGAGATGCCCCATGTCCTTGTTGTTCGCCACGAACACATACACGCCCTCGTAAATCGTACGGTCCTGGATAATCGTGTGCTTGGCATCGTTGATGGCAAGCAGGTCGCGGAACCGTTCTTTCAGGAAAAACACCTCCAGATTGAAGGACCATCGGTGGATGTCGTGATAATAATCCTCCAGATAGGGGTTGTGATCGACAGCCTCAAACCGGGCCTCCCACCCGTAATGACGGGCAAGCAACTGAGTGAGCGTCGATTTTCCGCTGCCTATATTTCCTGCGACGGCGATAAACATATTATACTTAATTGGGAGTTAATTCTGCGAATGGGAGTTAATTTTTCAAATGGAAGTTAATTCCTTCGGAATGGGAGTTATAACATGAATCAAAATCTCACTTCTTCCGACGCGTCGCAAAGCCCACCCATCTGGTTGGCACAACACACATAGAATGTGGTACCTTTCGGTGTGTCGGATGGAATCTTATAATATGCGTTGGTGGTGAAATCCACAAGCTGCTGGTTTTTATAGACGGCATAGCAGCCAGCCTCGGCAATGTCGTTCCAAACCAGCCGTTTTCCTTTCAGTTTGACAACAGGCGGTGGTACCTGACGGCAGTCGTTACGCGGGTTCCATCCAGGAAACACTCGTTCAAGTGTATAATCCGCTGCTTCCGCAGCAGTAAGCTGTGGTTTATAATCCACTGCCATATCGTTTTTATGCGTATCTTGATAGACCGTGCGGCGTGCGGACAGGTCGATTGGCTCCGACACTCCCTCGTCAATTCTCAGGCGGCTGTTATACTCAGCGAACAGCTTGGGCAACATCCCGTGCATGTTGGTCCATCCCTCCTCCTCAGGCTTCGAGCGGAACAGGCAGTTCAGCCACACGCAGCGGGGAGAGAACTTCCACGGGCGCCCGAGATAGAATTTCACCTTACGGCTGTCGGCACCGTAGATGTCGCATCGGTCGAACACAAAGCCGTAGCTGAGATTGTCGGCAGTGGCAGGAGCCGTGATGATGTCGCACTTTTCATAATTATCCCGTGCCACCAGCTGGATGTCACAACGGTCGAAATAAATGGTGCCGCCGCCGCAGATGAAATCCACCGTCCCTGCTATGGTACAGCTGTCGAGATAAGTGGTGCCGCCATCGTTCGTCCAGTAGGTGTCCTGCGTGCTGTTCAGAAATAAATTACGGAAGATGTTATGGCTGCAGTTCCGCTCATGTAGTGCCACCGCCCTACCCGCCTTCGGATTCGTGTTGTTCTTCAGATTACACCAAAACTCCAGGTCTTGAATATATGTGTTGTCACACCCTTTCAGAAAAAGCGTGCTGGTGATGCTGATACCCTCATGCACAGGACGGTTCTCAATGCGTGTAGAGAGACGGTCCTCACCGATTATTGACGTGTTCGATGCGGTCAAT
>JAEEGK010032271.1_pt1 | contig 10253 bp, 5 predicted proteins | sample 8958771 | NCBI WGS metagenome assembly JAEEGK01 (sample SAMN16246547, study PRJNA631951) | gut metagenome | biome: gut microbiome; feature: rumen; material: SC-attached | host: Bos | place: Iran: Karaj | collected 2018-10 | reverse complement strand
ACAAGGTTATTGAAACGCGCAACGAGCTCATCCAAAAATTGAAGACGGATTCCCTCTACAAAGAAGAAATTCTCCGCACCCGTTACGGCATGAGCCGTGAAGACGAGAAAGTGTTTCAGCTGGTGAAGTAGCGGCGAAGCCGCTACTTAGACGAAAGAACGCTCGTAAACTCGCTATAGACGAAAGACGAGAGTAATAATTAGGCACCTTTGGTGCTGTATAATAAATATCTCTCGTCTCTAGTCTGTAGGACTAAAAGTCCGTTCTCTCGTCTAAAGCTAAGCCATTTTGCTAGCGTCGGTGCTGGTGCATTCGACTTTACCGGCAAAGAAGCTATATGCGGCAGGCACAATGAATAGCGACATGAATGTCGCGAACGTAAGGCCCCCAGCAATCGCAATGCCCATCGCGATGCGGCTAGGCGTGCCGGTCATGATGAGCGGCACGGCGCCCAATACCGTGGAAAGGCTCGTCATGAGGATTGGGCGGAAGCGGCGTTCCGCCGCGAGCCTCGCCGCTTCAAGCTTGCCGCAACCCGTATTTTCCGCAATCTGGTTTGCAAATTCCACAATCAAGATACCGTTCTTCGTCACAAGCGCAATCAACAGAATCAGCGCAATTTCGCTAAAGATGTTGAGCGTCTGCCCTGTAACGAACAAGCTCACAAGCGCACCCGAAAGCGCAAGAGGCACCGTAAAGAAAATCACGAACGGCGCACGGAAACTTTCGAACTGCCCCGCAAGCACCAAGAACACAAGCGCAAGCGCAAGCAAGAACACCACGTACAGGCCAGAAGAACTTTCTTCAAATTCCTTGGAAGAACCGCTCAAAGTCGTACTCACGCTCGGGTAATCCTTCAAAAGTTTTTTCGCAATGCGGCGCATTTCTTCCACACCATCGCCAATCGTCTTGCCCGGCACAAGACCCGCCTGGATTGTCGCAGCGCTAAAGCGGTTGTAACGCGGAAGCGACGGCGACGCAGATTGTTCCTTGTACGTAATAAAGTTATCCAAACTCACCAATTCGCCCTTGCCGTTCTTGACCGTGAGCATCGAGAGATTTTCCGGCGTATCGCGGTACTGGTAACCGACAGCGCCAATAATATCGTACTGGCGTCCGTCATTATAGTAATCGCCATACGTTTGGTCGCTAATTGCAAGCTGCACCGCCTGCGCAATATCATTCACCGAGACGCCCTCTTCGTTCGCCTTGTCGCGCAAAATTTCGATGTGGAGTTCCGGTTTGGTAAAGCGCAAGTTACTGTTCACCACGCTGAACACTGGACTCTTGCTTGCGGCTTCTTCAAATTTCGGAACAAGGTCACGCAATATTTCGATGTTCGGGGCCTGCAACACGAACTGCACCGGCAACCCGCCGCGCTGTGTACTGATACTCTGCGGCTCAAACACCATCACGCGCAAGTCCGGATATTCGTTACCAAGCACCTGAATAGCACGGGCAATTTCGCTCTGCGGACGGCGCGCTTTCTTGTCATCGTTCAAGAACAAACGCATTCTCGAGTTACCGGCGTTCCATGCACCCGCCTGGAACTCCGTGTATTCGTTCGTATCGAGAATAGAAATCACCTCGTCAGCAAACTCGTCCGCCATGCGTTTCGTTCTTGCAAGGTTCACGCCTTCAGGCATGCTCATGTTCACCATCACGGCATTTGCATCTTCGGTAGGCGCCATTTCGCTACTCATGTTGTTGAAGCAATAATACGCAGCAAAGAAAAGTGCTGCCACAATCGGAAACAACAGCAAGCGCATTCTGAGGAAGGCTCCCAGCAATCGTGAATAGAAAGCATTAAGCCAATCGAAGAAGGGTTCCGTAACCCGGAAAAACCATCCCTGTTTCTGGCGCTTTAAAAACTTAGAACAAAGCATCGGCGAAAGCGTGAGGGCACACAAAGTCGAAAGGAACACCGTTCCAATCATCACCGCCACAAATTCGCGGAACAAAAGACCCGTCGTGCCGCCAAGCGCAAGCACAGGTACAAACACAGTCATAAGCACAATCGATGTCGCAATCACTGCAAAAAAGATTTCGTTCGTCCCGGCAATCGCGGCCTGCTTGGGCGTCAAGCCGTTTTCAATCTTATGGTAAATGTTTTCCACAATCACAATGGCGTCATCGACCACCAAGCCAATCGCAAGGACCATCGCCAACAACGTAAGCACGTTGATACTGAACCCGCAAAGATAAAGCACAAAGAAGCTACCGATAACGGACACCGGCACCACGACCATCGGGATAAACGTCGTGCGACCTTCACGCAAGAACGCGAAGATAATCGCAATCACGAGCACAAATGCGATAAAGATAGTCTCCACCACTTCCTTGATGGAAGCGCGAATATTAATCGAAGTATCACGACCGTAAAGCATTTCTACATCTTTGGGAATTTCACGCCGGATATCCTCGACGCGCTTGTAGAATTCGTTTGCAATTTCAACGTGGTTGCTGCCCGGCTGCGCCATGAGCGCAAGCGTAATCGAATTTTTGCCGTTACGTCTAAAACCAGTACGCGTATCTTTCGGTTCGTAATGGATATCTGCCACATCAGAAATGCGAATGACATTTCCATCGGCAGCCGTCTTTACAGCAATGTTGCCAAACGATTTCGGATCGATAATTCGACCAAGCGTACGAATCGAAAGAGTCGTTTCAGTTCCTTCAATAGAACCGGAAGGGAGTTCGAGGTTCCCCTGTTTCAAAGCAGCCGCCATTTGCGCACCCGAGACTCCGAGAGCCTGCATACGCACAGGATCAATCCACAAGCGCACCACCGGACGCTTTTCGCCCCAAATAGCCACTTCCGAAACGCCGTTAATCGTCTGTAAGCGTTCTTTCACGTGGTTGTTCGCAATTTCAGAGACTTCCATCGGATCGAGTTTGTCACTCACGAGACTCACCATCAAAATCGGGTCGTTGTCGCTATCGGACTTATAGACCGTCGGTTCATCGACGTCATCGGGCAAACGACGACGCACACGGCTCACGCGGTCGCGGATTTCGTTTGCTGCGGCTTCAAGGTCCATACCCGTTTCGAACTCGATGCTGATGTAAGAGAATCCGTCACGGCTAGTCGAAGTAAGCGCCTTGATGCCAGATGCGCTGTTGATGGAGGCTTCCAAAATTTCGGTGACTTCCGCTTCGACCACGGCAGCGTTTGCACCGGGATAAGACGTACGCACCTGAATAAGCGGGTAATCCACGTTCGGGTATTCGCGAATACCCAAAGAGCTGAGTCCAAAAAATCCGAGCAAAACAATGACAAGCGCCATCACGGTCATGAGCACCGGACGGCGAACGGAGAGCTGGCTAACGCTCATTACTCCACCTCGTAATTGATAGAGTGACGGAGTCCCTTAATCTTCACATCGGCCCCCGGACGAAGACTCACGATTCCAGAAACAATAACCGTATCGCCCACGTCAAGGCCCGAAAGCACTTGCACAGACATCGGCGTGCGAAGTCCCGTCGTCACGTGCTTAATCTTGGCCTTGCCACCTTGACTCACAAACACATAAGCCCCTTCCCTGTCGAGAATCATCGCCTCGGAAGGAATGGTAAAGCTCTGTATATTGCTGGATTGCATGGCCACATTCACACTCACAAAGCTACCGGCAATCAGTTCGCCCTTCGAGTTATCGACATCCACCATCACGCGACGGGTGCGGCTGCTTTCAGAAATCACGGCGTCCAATGCAGACACGACACCGTCCTTTTCGACATTGCGTTCAGAATCCTTGAGAGAAATCTTGTCGCCAACCTTGATAACGGATGCATAACGCTGCGGGAGCGCAAACTTCGCTTTGAGACGATTGACCTCACTGAGTTCCGCAATCGGCGTACCCGAATTCAGCCAGGCGCCCACGGACACATCGACAAATCCAAGTTTACCGTTAAACGGCGCACGGACTTCGGTCTTTGTAAGCTGAGCGCGGATGAGTTCGACACTTGCCTGCGCAGACTTAAGCGAAGCTTCCGCCGCTTCCAAATCCTGCTTGGTGGCCCCATTCTTTTCATAGAGACCGCGCACACGCTGTTCCTTCTGTTCGGCAAGCATCTTGTTCGATTCCGCCTGCTTGAGCTGTGCACGAAGTTCGGAATCGTCAATTTTAGCAAGGAGAGTTCCCTTCTTTACGATAGCGCCATCTTTCGCCGTAAGGCTCACTAAACGGCCAGAAGTCGCCGCCGAAAGCGAAACACTGTTCTTAGGGACAAGCGTTGCCATCGTCTGGAAAACCTTCCCCTGCGAACTGAGTTCCGCCACGTAACCCTCAACATTCAGAATGCGCTGGGCACCACCCTTTTTACCGCCAGGCCCATTGTCACCGGGAGCAGAGCCCTTAGCGGAATCGTCTTTATCGCCACAAGCGATGAGAAGAAGTGAAGATAGAGCAATTAAAAGAAGGTGTTTCATAAGCAGTTAGAAGTAGGAAGTAGACAGTTAGAAATAAGAAGTTGGAAGTGGTTGGGTTTTATTCCGTCATTCTGACACCGGAGGTGAAAGAATCCAGAGCATTTCAATTCCGCGCATTTAGATGCTCGAGTTGCTTAAAAAGTTGCATAAAAAGGAGATTCCCGCACTAAGGCGGGAATGACAAGCTCAGAACCTCATACCCCAAAGCAACCATCGGGAGCGACCCCATACCTCAGAACTTCACGTTCATCCAAAGAGCACCGCCATCTTCATAAAACTCCGGTTCAAACTGAACACGGCTGGAGAAAGACTTCGAAGACGTTGCTCGATAGACTCGCACCGCATCAAGCATAGAAACCACGCGGTTCAGAATCAGTGCCCCCACAGAGACCTGAAACACGATGCGGCTCACGCGGTAATGGCGCATGCGGCTCTTGAATTCGTCAATGTGTTTCGTCGATTCCGGATTGTCAGAACTGCCCCAGTCCCACTGGATATTTTCCGAAAACTCCTCGTCAACATTCTTTCCCGAACGGATCATCGCCTGATTGTAATCCTCGTTCATGTCCGGCGACGAGTTCTGTCCAAACACGCCGGAACGGCTTCGGTAAGACCCCACCGTATTGAGCAGAGAAATATTCTTATTGCCGTTAAACCCCGCATGTCGCACAGCGTAATTATGGGCAGACGTTACATAACGGTCTCCGACGACATAAGATCCGATGGCTGCTACCCAAAGCGCCAAATCCGTCCACAAGAACGGCCTCACGAGTTTCTTTTCGTTCAAATAAAGTTCACCCATGCCCGGCAAGAGTGCCGAAGCACCAACGGCAAGGAACACATTCTTGTCATTGTTCTTATAGATATTCTTATCGACACTCACCACAATCTGCGAGAAAGCGGCAACCGACGCTAGCAGTACGGCAAGGATAATGCGCATTAGAATCCCCAATTTGCACGAACAGTCCATCCAAAGGAATCCTTGAACGAGACGCCACTATCAAAATGCAAACGGTCATACCAAGAAACATCTTCTTCGTAGAGAACCTTGTTGTGTGCATTCGCGGTAAGGGCGGCATCCACTGCAGATACGATATGGTTCAGAATCAAACCGCCGATGAACCACGCCTGCATGTCAGCGTAGTCGTTTGCGTCGCGGCGCAAAGAACGATACTTGCGCTGGTAATCAGAGCCATCCTTGCTAAGCGAAGCCGTTTCGGAATTCGGCGTTTCAAGATTTAAATCGCTAACGATGGCCGATTCTGCATCTTCCCAACCAAGCACATAAGCATCTTCGGAAATCAACTGGAACAATTCCGATTCCTTGTTGAAGTCGCGCTTAGTTTCCTTAGAAAACGCTTTCATTTCGTCGCCCAGCATTACGTCCTTATCGCCGAACAAGCCCAAATGGCGTGAATCACTTTCAAACAAGGCGTTTTCATGATAGCAGCCTGCATTACCGGCATCCCCGTAAATCGCTTCGCAGAACGACTTGCGCGTGCCCATATAGCGGTTATTGAATTCATTGCTGTAGAGCTTGCCACCCGCATTATAAAGGTTGCGCATAGAAGCTTCATAACGTCCGATAGAATAATGATCCTTGGCAAAGCGTTTGTACTTCTTAACCTGCTCGTTGTACTTGTAGATGGAGAAATATCCCCAACCACTCCACATGAACACTTCCAAAGCCATATAGACGCCACCACGAACATACGTTGCCGTCGTGCCGCCAACATACATCTGGCCTACACCTGGCACCAAAAGCGAAAGGAACAAGGCCTTACGCGGGTTCTTGTAGCGACCCTTCATTTCGTCAATGCCGTGAACCTTGGACACCTTCACCGGCCCCAGAAGATCGCGACGACTGACACTATTTGACGAAGCCGCCACAGAGCTACTGCTCACGTTCGTAAGACCGGCGGCTTGTGCCTGGGCTAGGGAATCAGCGCGTCTTGTCGAGTCGGCAAGAGCACGCACTCTTTCGGCTTCGGCAATCGCCGCTTCGCGCATCAGTGAATCGCGAGTTGCGGAATCCAGAACCGCCGTATCGAGAACAACAGCCGAAGACATCAAGTCCGCGACAGACGAGCTAGACTCCACAATAACAACCGACGAAGAACTTTCGGCTGCAGAACTGACAACCACAGAAGGCTGAGCCTCCGAAGACGAACTCAGGACTTCAACCGAAGAACTCGACCCTTCGACAGGCTTGCTTCGACCGAGCTCAGCACTAGCAGGGACCTTAGAGGAACTCGAAACAGCAACACTGCTGGAGGACTTGGACTTCTTCGATTTTTTCGAAGAAGAACTTGCCGGGGCCTTCGCCTTTGCAGAAGAACTCGCCGGAGCGACCACCGCAGAACTTGCAGGAGCCACTGGAGTCTGTACAGCCGGAGTCGCCGGAACCTTCGCCTCTTCTTCAAATTCAGCGAACAAATCTCGCACCTGGCCAAAAGAAACCTGAGCGAGAGACAAACCTAAAAACAAGGGTAAAAGAGCAAACTTGCGCATATGCCCTTAAAATAGCAAAAAATGTTGTCAAAACAAAAAGCCTTGGACATAAATCCAAGGCTTTAATCATCAAAATTTCATGTAAGCGCTATTTGACGCGGATTTTCTGCACCGTAGAACCTATGCGAACCGCATAAACACCAGCATTTGTTACCGGAATTTCAAAGTTAGCCGACGAAACGAGGCCTTTGCGAAGGACTTTACCCTGCATATCGCGAACCTCGAAACGGTAGCCCACAGTAGAGCCGCTCACCTGGATTCGGCGACCTACAGAAGATAGACCGAACTTTGCAACGCCCTTGACCGCGAGAAGTTTTGTCGGATTATCTTCTTCTTTCTTAATGATAAGCGTTCCGTCGCCATTAAATCTAAAGTCAACATTCGAGAAGTTCGGCGAAATATTGACAAAAGTTCCATTCTGAAGGTTGAACGGGTAAATGTAGGGTCTCACGCCAGAAACCGTAGGATTCTCAACAATCACAGAATCCTTAAGATCCGCATCCCATTTCTTTTCAATATACTTCACGAAATCAACAGAATACGCATATGCGGAATCTAACGTCAAAGTATCACCGCAAAGGTCACCACAAAGCATCAAATCAAAGCTCTTGGGAACCATAATTGTATCGCCCGTATATACCTTGTTGACTTGGTCACCGAAAATGAAAACCGTAACCCTCTTTTGATACGGAGTAATCTTAAAGTGGCCCTGTTTTACCTTCACCTGATAGTTCGGATTGAGTTTCCCGTCGTCAAAGGTCGCAGCAATTTTGTACGAAGAATCCTTGCCAGCAGCATCAAGAAGGACATTTTCGCCCTTTTCACGAACCAAGGTAACACCTTCAAGCACATCACCATTGCGAAGACCAGAAACTGTCATAAGCGAATCGAGAGCAGGATCGGAAGAACCGTAAACCTTCGATGTATCACGAATTGTCACCGTCACCTCTCTCTTCAGCACTTTGAATACGGCCGGAACAAATTCACTTACAACATAATTCTTGTTTGTCGGTTCCTTTTTGTCAAAGTCAAGTTTGTATTCGCCAACATCAAGAATTCCAGTTTTTCCAACGCTAACGTGGATATTGTCAAGAACATCTCCTGTCAAAAGGCTGTCAACGGTCCACTTAAATTCAGTCGGCAAAGCATCACCATAAATAATGGAATCACCCACAGCAGTAACCACAAGAGTTTTCGGCGAAATTTTCAAAGAACCATCAGTCACTTCAAACACGATATTCGGGTAGTTGACCGAGGTATTCTTGAAATCGTCTTTGCTGAGACCCATTTCGTAAGTTCCAGCATCGGTCCCTGAGACAACGGAATCACCGGTAAATTCAACAAACTTCAAATCATAAGCCTTGTTTTCGGTCGAAATGTCAAAGCCCTTTACAGTCTGTTCCTTGCCACTATAGACACCCGTACTGGAGTGGCCCTTAACAACCACGACAATTTGATCGTTGTTTGCAACAATAGTAAGCGAACCGCCTTTTGCAACTGTCACAATGTAATTCGGATTGGCCTTGCCATCTACTGTCGCCGTGATGGCGTAGTTACCAGCATTTTCACCAGCTTCGCGAGTCAATTTCACGCCGCTTAACTTGTCTTCAACACCGGCAAACGAAACAAGACCATCAACCTTGTATGTAAGTTCCGGATCTTTTTCACCGAACTTTTTCGATACGTTGTCAGCAGTCAAAGTCACGGCCTTCTGGTTGATTTTGAACGTACCAGACTTAATGGTCAACTTGTAATTGGGGTTGGAGCCATCCGCAAATGCGACATTGATTTTGTACGTTCCAACAGATTCACCTTCATCACGAGAAATCGTTTCCCCTTTCAGCTTTTCTTCAACACCGACAAGGCCTTCCGTTTCATACGTGAAAGTCGGATCCTTTTCGCCGTAAGTCTTTTCGGCATTATTCACGGTCACCGTAGCAGCCCTCGGGGTCACCGTAAGCTTACCAGGGGTCGTCGTAATAGTATAGTTCGGATTGGAACCAGCTTTTACGGTGGCAGCAATTTCATATTCACCGACATTTTCAAGGTTGTCCGAAGCGCACTCAGCGCAGTCTACACTCAAATCTTTCAATTCATCTTTACCAATAAGGCCCGTAACCTTATATGTAAATTCCTTAGTGGCGTTGCCATAGACTTTCGTCAAATCATCAACAGTCACTGTTGCCTCGATTGGAGTAATGGTGAACTTACCAGGAACCGCAGTAATGATATAATCATCCGTTTCTTCTGCAACAGAAACAGAAATATCATATTCACCGGCATCTTCACCTTCAGTCCTCGACACCGTAATAGGTTGTAACTTTTCATACTCGGCTTTCGTAATATTGCCAGTAATGGTGTATTCAAACGTTTTTGGATCAGCTTCACCATAGGCCTTGGTTGCATCCTTCGCCGTAACAGTAATCTTCGTTTTGGTGATAGTGAGGGTACCTGATTTTTCAATAAATTTGAAATTAGGGAAGAGTTTGTTTAGTTCACTTTTAGCGGTTTCATCAATGGAAATTTTAAATTTCGCCCCAACAGTTTCAACTCCGGAAGAAACGGCCATTTTCAGTTTTTCCTTCAAGCCATTTTTTAATTCCGTTAAAACAGATTCATTAACAGTATTCAGATTCGATTCATCAACAGTGTATTTGAATTCAGGATTATCAGCTCCCAATTCCTTTTCACAGTCATCAATCTTTATAGAAACGCCTCTCTGCGCAATCTTAAACGTTTGACTAAAAATAGCACCATTTGACACAGTAACCTTAACAGAACCTGCATCATCACCCGCATCTATGTTTTTTCCATATTCGACTTTTTCAATATCATTTTCTGCAAAAGCCGTTGTAACTTTTTCCTCTGTACAACTAACTCGTTTGACCACAGGTTTTATCTGATTACCTGTAAAAGTATAAACGGGAGAATCAAATTCATCGACCACGCATGCCGGACCTTCCGCGAATGCATTTGAAAACGCCGCTGATACGGCAAGAGCTAGTATTGCAATTTTTTTAATCATAAACCACTCTCTTTTTTAAACCCAATAAAACTATTTAAATCTATCCTTCTGAAAAATATATTATTTTGCTTACGTTTTCAACTTATGTTGCGACAAAATGTTGTATTATCCAACATTTTCAAGGCAAAAAAGGCCATTATTAAGAAAAACCGCCCCCAAACGGGAGCGGTTCTTAAGATTTTCGGCGATTCAGAGAATTACTTTTGGGTGCTACGCACCCGTCCGTAACTGCACCTCGGTCATAAGGTCAAACTAGTTTGACCTTGCGACTCTCGGTTTGTTACTTCT
>JAEEGK010032270.1_pt1 | contig 10254 bp, 6 predicted proteins | sample 8958771 | NCBI WGS metagenome assembly JAEEGK01 (sample SAMN16246547, study PRJNA631951) | gut metagenome | biome: gut microbiome; feature: rumen; material: SC-attached | host: Bos | place: Iran: Karaj | collected 2018-10 | reverse complement strand
GCAACAGCATCTACCTGTTCACTCCATTGTACATCGCAAACTACTGTGAGAACAGATGCGTCTATTGCGGGTTCAACTGCACGAACGAGATCCACAGAGCGAAACTGGATGCAAAAGCGATGGAGGAGGAGATGAAGACCATCGCCGACAGCGGTCTCGAGGAGATATTGATCCTTACGGGCGAGAGTCCCAAGGAATCCGATGTCAAGTACATCGGCGAGGCCTGCAGGATCGCCAAGAAGTACTTCCGCGTCATCGGACTGGAAGTGTATCCGATGAACAGTTCCGATTATTCGTATCTCTACGAATGCGGAGCGGACTTCGTCACCGTGTTCCAGGAGACCTATGATCCGGACAGATACTCGCAGTTACACTTGGGAGGCAAGAAGAGGATCTTCCCGTACAGATTCTACACCCAGGAAAGAGCTATCAAGGGCGGAATGAGAGGCGTCGGTCTCGGTGCACTGCTGGGACTGGGCGATTTCAGGAAGGATGCCTTCGCAACGGGCATCCACGGCCATCTCTTGCAGAGGAAATACCCCAAGGCTGAGATAGCATTCTCCTGTCCCCGTCTCAGACCCGCGACCGGCGAGAAGACATCTGATTACGACTGCATCAATGAGAGACAGTTGTTGCAGGTGATCTGCGCCTACAGGATATTCATGCCCTTCGCAGGGATCACCATCTCATCCAGAGAGAGGTCGGGATTCAGGGACAACGTCATCAGGATCGCCGCCACCAAGATATCCGCAGGAGTGGATGTTGGTATCGGAGGGCACACGAAGAGAGCGGACAAGGGCGACGAGCAGTTCGAGATCGATGACGGGCGCACTGTGAAAGAAATCTACAAAGCGATCAAGGATGCGGGACTGCAGCCTGTGATGAGCGATTACATCTACGTGTGAACATGAGAAGATTCATCCTCTCCGCCGTTACCGATTCGTCCCTGCTTCCTCCCGGGATCCCGCTTCTTGAGAGGATCGAGTTCCTTTGCAGAGCAGGAGTCAGGAGGATCGTCCTCAGGGAGAAGAGGACGTCAGATCCTGAGTATGAGGGGGTCGCAGAAGGATTCGTTTCGATCTGCAGGAAACACTGTGTAATACCAGTCATAGCGCACCGCAAGGAACTTGCAGTGAGATATGACACTGAACTGCAGTTGTCGATGGATGAGCTCAGGAAGGACCCTGATATCGTCAGAGAGGTAAGATTCGTAGGAGTGTCGGTGCATTCAGTTGAAGAGGCGAAGGAGGCAGAATCTATGGGTGCATCGACCGTCACGGCGGGCCATATCTTCGCCACTGACTGCAAGAAGGGCGTCCCTGAGAGAGGCATCCAATTCCTGAAGGATGTGATCAATAATGTGAGGATTCCCGTCTATGCCATCGGAGGGATCGATACCGATGTCATCGACGACATCTACAATGCAGGTGCATCAGGCGCATGCCTGATGAGCACCATGATGAATGCTTCTGAAGAGCACATCGATTCACTTGTAAGGAAATGCTTCGACATCAATAAGCCTGTGTTCAAAAAGGAATGTCTGGCACTATATGCTGTCACCGACAGGAAATGGCTCAAAGAAGGTGAATCATTGGCTTCTGCCGTCGAGAAGGCCATACTCGGAGGCGTGACGATGGTGCAGATCAGGGAGAAGGATCTTGACAGGAAATCCTTCATCCGTGAAGCGGAACAATGCCTCAGAGTTTGCAGGTCGTACGGCATCCCCATGATGATCAATGATGATGTCTCGATTGCAAAAGAGATCGGAGCTGACGGGGTACACCTCGGTCAGGATGATATGTCTCCGAAAGAAGCATCGCAATCATTCAAAGGTATAATCGGGGTCAGCGCACACGATGTCGAAGAGGCTGAGAAGGCCTACCGTGACGGTGCAGACTACATCGGATGCGGCGCAGTGTTCTCAACTACCACCAAATCGAACACCAAGGCACTCGGTATAGACGGTCTGAAGGCCATTACCAAGGTCTCGAAACTGCCTGTGGTCGCCATCGGAGGCATCGATCTGAACAACATATCTCTCCTGAAGGACACAGGGATATGCGGTGTTGCTGTGGTCTCCGCTATCTTCTCTAATAATGATATAACAGGTTCTGCAAAGAGACTGAGAGATGTCGAACTGCACTGAACGTACTTCATTTCTGCAGTAAACGTCTGTTTCGAGAGACCCGATGAATACGTATTTATACAACCAGGGTTTAGTTGTGATAGTGAGTAATCACTTACATCGGAGGAGGAACACAGATGGGTAAGATCAGAAAGATTGCAGCTATTGTAACGATAATGGTCATATGTGTTACAGCAGGAGTGGTTATGTTAGGCACTCCTTTCCAGAACAACGGAACAGCGGATACGAACATTACGCCCCTGGATCATGTACCGGGCGAACACACCTCGTCACCGGCCGTTACCGATGTACCGTCCACAGAAGAACCGGCCGTACCCACGATCGATGAGGATGCCATCGTCCTTGACAACGTCACCATACACTCTGATCACGGGCCTGCAATCTCCGTGGAAGAGAATGCTACCGTGAAGTATGCCATCGTGGGAACATGCGTCATCACCAGCGATGACGATGATGCGATCTACGTGCCTTTCGGTTCAAAACTCATAATCAAAGGATACGATGAGAACTCATCACTGACCGTCATCGGAGGAATGACCGGCGGTGCAGGTGCAGGAATCGGTTCGCACGGCGTCTCGGGCGAAATATCGATCATCGGACTCGCGAACCTTGCCGCGACCGGTAACGGCATTCACGCATACGGTATCGGAGGGGACAAGGCGACCGTCGCCATCGAGAACACTCACATAACAACAGCATTCGGAGGAATGCTTCAGACCCAGGACGGATCATACCTTTCCAGATATGTCACCAGCCACGGTAAACAGGATTCCGAGGGAGGACCCGGTATCGGAGGACTCGACATCTCCATCGATGATTCGAGGATCGACCTCGTCGTCGGCGGTATCAAGGCCGCAGGTATCGGAGCACGCCACTGGACCCCGGTGTCAATAAGCATCAGGGATTCGACGATCGGTGCTGCATACGGGGGAGGAAGCGCTGCAGGTATCGGAGGAGGCCGTTACGCCTCGGAATCCGCTGACCAGTACGTCAACATCCTCATCGAGAGCTCCAACATCACCGCATTCGGCGGTCTGGAGGCAGCAGGTATCGGTTCAGGTTACGACACCCACTGCAGCAAGGTCCAGGGAGAATGCCACATAGAGATCGTCTCCAACTCGGTGATCTCCGCCAAGGGAGGGGATTACGCCGCAGGTATCGGAACCGGTTTCCACCACGGTAACCTCACGGGATTCATCGATTCCACCGTTGACGTCACAGATGTCCACGCAGGCGACCTGTACCACTACAAGAACAGCTACTCCGACGCTCAGGCGATCGGATACGGTGTCTGCGACCCGACCAGAGAGGGCAAGATCGTCGTGGATGCAGGTGCTCCTTCGTTCACCGTCGGAGGCACCGTCATCGCCAACCCGTTCGAATAAGGGCATCGGGTGTCCGACAAGTGTTTTATACACAATCACGATGGACTCCAGAGTGCCCCTACCATGACCTCGGAAGATAATCGCGATACAAGACGTTCGGACAGAGGACAGCGCCGCTCAGGACCCCGCAAGGACGGATTCAGGAAAGGCCCCAGGACCGACAGGAGACCTGACGACAAGAGGGGGCAGTTCAAGAGGGATTCCAGGGGCAGGAATGCCCCCCGCAGGGATGACGGAAAGAAGGAGTTCAGGCACAGGGACGGCGAGAGAAGGGAATTCAGACGCCGCGACGGCCCCAGGAGGAACGACAGACCTCCGCGCGAGAGGGCTCCTGAAAGGCCGAAGATGTACATCCCTACAGACCCTCAGAAACTACTGTTCAAAGGTGCCGATCTCCAGGCCAAGGGTGACAACGACAAAGCGATGATCATGTTCCTGCACGGCTCGGTGCTCATGAGCAAGGGCTGTGAGAACAGTGCTTTGAAGATACTAGAGTCAATAGGCAAAGAGGGATTCTCGGAACTCAGGGAGAGGATCTCCGAGTTCTGTTCCGACGATGCTCTGATCGAATATGACTATCTGTGCCAGAAGGCGGATTCCGAGTACAATTGCGAATACCTTGAGAAAGCATTCTCCGAGAAGAAGATACAGGCGATATACCGCATGATCTGCATGGAGAAGGTCGAAGCTGAAGATGGAATTATCGATGAATTCGCCAAAGGCAATGACCTCCAGAAGATCACCGATGGAATGAAGCTCCTGTCGAAGAAGAAGGATTCCAAGAAGGCGGAATCGTACCTCAAACTGCTTGACGAGAAGAAGGAGAGGAAGCAGTACATGCACACCGCCTTCACCCGTGCAATGAAGGGCGATGCGAAATCCAAGAGGGATCTTGAGAAACTATCCAAGGAATTCCCCGAAGCGGCATTCTTCCTCGGTTACGTGAAAGCGAGGGAAGAAGGCAACGGCATCCCCTGGCTGAAGGAGAAGTTCCCCCAGTTCAGCGAACTCATCATCGCGGAGGAGTTCAACCTCAGGATCGGGGACACCGATTACGGCCTCTACCTCAGGGCCATGAAACTGAAGTCCAAGAAGGAGGACTGGATACCTTCGATGATCAAGGCGGCCAAGAACGGTTCGCAAGAGGCCATGGATGAGTTGCAGCCTCTGATGTACAAGACCGAGATCAAGAAAGCTGTCGCGAACATCCATCTCATGAACAGCGACCTCCAGGGATTGGTCGCGGATTATGTAGGCGGTCTTGATGAGACATACTATCTTGACAAGTACTGCGAGAACGTCCCCGAGAAGATCGTCGAAGCCGGTAAAAGGATTGGAGATTCAGACCCCATGAGGGAGATCGACTGGCTTAGAGCCCACGCATTCATGGTCGAATGCAGGGATGCGCTGGTCACCAAGATGGATGATGAGAAATACCATTCGAGGAAACTTCTCTACGCACTGCACGACGTGGGGAAGAACATGGAGGCCGCCGATCTGTACTTCGCGATGGAGGGCCATCCCGATCTGCCTGCAGTGAAATGGCTCGCCAAGGTCTGCAGGGACGAGGATGCGAAGGAGTACATCCGCTCGCACTTCGAATCCAAGGGTGATCTGGAAACCTTCGAGTACATCTTCGTCGACGACGGCTACAAGAAGAAGCCCAAGAGTTTCAGAAGAAGATGATCACTCTTCTCCGGGTTTTCCCTTATCGATGAGGAAGGACATCCCAAGTGCCAGGATATACAATAATCCGGCGAAGAGGAATGCTCCGCATACGCTCTCTCCGAAGATACTCACGATGGTATCCGCAAGACCGGGTATCGACGGGAAGTACTTCAGAGCTATCAGTCCAGTACCCGAGAGGTCGAACTGCTCGGCGAGAGGTGCGAATGCCGTCTCGGCGAACTTGTTGTTCATACTTGTTGATATTATCAGCGCGAATGCCGCGGTACCGACGGTGGAGCCTATGTTGCGCATCGCAGTGACGGTGGATGTGGTCATACCCATTTCTTCCCTTGGGGTGCAATTCTGAACAGCTATCATCATAGTGGAATTGGTGAATCCGAGGCCCATACCGAACAGGAAGGTGTAGACGAACAGAAGCATGATGTCCGAAGTGGAACCCAATGTCGACATCAGCAGAAGCGAAACGACCATGATCACCGAACCGACGATTATCCAGATCCTGTATCCTGTCCTGCGGACGGTCATACCGCTTCCCATGGCGGTTATCATCATACCGAAGACCATCGGAAGCAGACAGAGACCGCATTCCATCGTATCATAGTCGTAGATGGTGATGATGAACAGTGCGACGTAAGTCAGTGTACCGATCATCGCCAGCCCCAGGATGAAAAGATAGAGACCGCCGATGACCACCATCTTCTTGCGGATCAGTTTCGGGGCGATTATGGGATCCTCCGCCTTCAGTTCTATGCTGACGAACAGTGCAAGGAGTACGGGCGCGGCCACGGCCATCAGGATCATCTTCGTCTCTGTGATAGATGTCCCTTCACCCAACTGCTGGAAGAACAGCAGGACATCCAGTATGAACACCGTGAGCACCACCATGCCTGTGTAATCTATCCTCTTGGTGCTGTACTCGTCAAGCGACGGGAACTTTCTTATCGTCAGGAAGAAACAGACAAGTGCCAGAGGTACATTGATGTAGAATACCCAGTGCCATGAGATGTATGTGCAGATGGCACCTCCGACGAGAGGTCCGATACCGCTTCCGATACCGAAAACCGCTCCGAGCATCCCCTGCATCTTGCCCCTGTCCTCTGGTGCGTAGAAGTCAGCCACCGCGGCCATAGCCACAGGCATCAGTATTCCTCCGCCCAGTCCCTGGACTGCGCGGCAGACGATCATCATGGTCATATCGACTGACAATCCAGCGATGACCGAACCGGTGATGAACAGCAGCAGACCGGCGATGAACAGAGGTTTCCTGCCGTAGCGGTCGGACATCTTGCCTGCGATGGGCACCATACCCGTCTCGGCCAGGAGATATGCGGTTATCATCCAGGAATAGAGTTCCATTCCCCCGAGGTCCCTGGCGATCTCCGCACCGCATGTTCCGACGATGGTGCCGTCCATGCAGGCGATCATCATACCGAGGGCGAGACCTATCATCGACAATCTCCTTGCCTTCGGATCGATGTCCCTGAACGTCACGGCCTCTGCCATCTTATCTTCTATGTGAATGCAGCAGTACCGTTAAGTAAATGGCGGTTGAGCATACGTCTTACAGTTCCGACTGAAGTGTGAAATCGCCCTTCTCGATCCATCCCATCCTGCGGAACAACATATCGACGATGAACACGAGGACGATGGCGGCGACGATGCATACCATCACCACTTCAAGCATCGCCAGCGGGTCGTATTCCATGATCTTGAAAGTATCAATAATTCCGACAAGTCCTGACGTTCCCATTCCGGCGCCCACAGAATCCGAAGCGAACTCGAAGATGTATGCGAACGGAGCGAGTATTGCAGAGACAATGATCGTCGGTAACCAAATTACAGGCTTACGGAGTATGTTCTTGAACTGCAGCATGCTCGTTCCTATTCCGACTGCAAGGACAGAACCCCAGCCGTTATCGTGTGCCGTGTGCACGGCGAATCCGAGCATCTGAACGCAGCATCCGATGACCGCTGCACCTGCCGCCAAGGGAACGTTCCCGATCTGCACGGCGACGCATATCGCCACCGAACTGATCGGGGCGGTCAGCGCCATTCCCACCAGAACGCAGACGACGATGCACATGGGCAGCGGAGCGATGTCGAAGCTAGCCTCGATGACCCATCCGATAGCGAGTGTGACATGGTGGACGGCATCGGAACAGAGGTAGCAATAGACCAGTGCGAACGCCAGTCCTACCAGCGGTATGAGTATCAGGTCGACGGGTGTCTTCTTCTTCATGAACGAAAGACCCAGCAGTGCGAAAAGCGTTGCGACGTAACATGACAGAGGATCCTGTGCGGTGTAGAAATCACCGTCGGAGAAACTGAATATCAGCGTGCCTGCCATACCTGCGGCCATCAATGCCACGACGGACACGCCTTCCTTCTTCAGAGAGAGTGCTACACCCAATCCGATGCCTGCGCCCATGAGGCTCTTGATCAGCTTCGCGAAACTGTCGACGGTCTCAAGGCCGGGTATGTCCGCGAATACTGAAATGATGGTGCCGATGATGAGAGTGCCGAAAAGACCTATGGCCATACCGTTGGTGGTGGTCATCAGGAATCCTTTGACCTTTCTCATGTCATCTTTGGTGATCTGCCTCATTCTGGTCACAAGTCCATCATAATCTAGGATTAAGGTTTTTCTTCGAAAACAAGGGATGTACCGGCCTTACGGCCGGTGTTTGTTCAGTAGACGTGTATGATCTCGAACATGTCCAACAGACCGAATATGAGTATAGCGGCCAGACATATCGGGCAGACATACTTGATCATGTATTCGAACGGTTTCTTGAACACGAACGAGTTTCCTTCGGATTCCACCTCATCGGTGATGAAGGATATCTTCACCACATACCCTATGAACACACATGTCAGGATGGCGACCACGGGCATCAGGATGGAATTGGTGATGGTATCGAAGATACCGAGCCATCCCGCACCCTGATTGAACAGGTTGGGTTCGGGCATCAGAGGGCCGAATCCGAGCACGACGATCGCACCTATGACCAGCAGGAGAACCGATGACACGATGATGGACACCTTGCGCTTCATCTTCGCTCCGTCGATGAACACTGACACCACCGTCTCCAGCAATGATACCGCGGATGTCATCGCCGCGAAGATCACAAGCAAGTAGAACACGGGTGCAACGAACTCGCCTGCGGGCATCTGCTCGAAGACCTGGGGGAGTGCGACGAACATCAGTCCCATGCCCTTGCTGTCCCCGAAACCGAAGATGTATGCGGGAGGGACGATCATGAGTCCGGCCAATATCGCGACCATCGTATCGATGAGACTGATGTTACGGGTGGACCTCTCGATGCTGTCACTCTTCTTCATGTACGAACCGTAGGTGATCATGATACCCATCGCGAGCGACATGGAATAGAATATCTGACTGACCGCTCCCAGGAAGGTACCTGCGCTCAGTTTAGATATGTCGGGGTTGAAGTAGTATGCTATACCGTCCCAGATGCCCGGGAGGGTGAACTCGTAGATCGTGATGGCAATCATCATGAACAGAAGCATCGGCATCAGCACCTTGCTGACCTTCTCGATTCCCCTGTTCACACCTCCGATGACACAGACGAGACAAAGGACCGCGAAGATCAGGAACCATATCATCGGGTCGGCCATGTCCCCTGTGATGTAGCTCCACCAGTATCCTCCGTCATCCGCAGTGAGGGTGGAGAGGTTTCCGGTGACCGTGGTGGCGAACCACTTGGTCACCCAGCCTCCGATGACACAATAATACGGGACGATCAATGCGGGAATGATCGCAGCTATCACACCGATCCACTTGTACTTCTTGGCCAGCTCGCCGAACGCCGATATACAGGATTTGCCCGTCCTCCTCCCCAGCGCTATCTCCGCGACCATCAACGAGAAACCGAACGTTACTGCCAGGATGATGTAGATGATGACGAATATACCTCCGCCGTAGTGCGACGTGAGATAAGGGAAACGCCAGAGATTACCGAGACCTACCGCGGATGCGGCGGCTGCCATGACGAAGCCCAGTCTTCCTGTGAATGAACTGCGCCCTTCGCCTTGCTCCTCATTCATGCACCATACAACCGCTATCCGATATATGCTATTGTCCGACGATGTATCAACCAACGAAGATGATTTATCGGTTGCATACGTTGGTCTTACGGGGTGCCGATCATGATGGACGATGACTGCGAATTCGAGGAGGATCCTGTATGGACCGACAGGACGGGTCCGCATTTCAGGGCCGACATCGCAGGCATGGTCAATGAGCACGGGAGCCCGTGCGAATACGTCAGCGTCCCGTTCATCTATGTGGATTACAGGGCTCTGGACAGGGACCAGTTGGATTATTACCTCTACTGGAGGGACTGTTTCTGGGAAGGCAACATGCTGAGGACCTGCGAAGGGTATCTTTGGTTACTGGCCAACGAGATAGGCCTCACGGAGCACGATCCCGTCGAGACATACAATCTTCTCATGAAGTTGTGGAATGAGAGGGGATTCGATCTGTTCGACCCTTCATTGTTCACAGAGTTCGTGAGGGACTATGCGATAGAGCACAACCTCCCGCAGCCGCCTGCCGATGTGTTCGGAAGCGACAGGAACGAGGTGCTGGTGAATTCCATAACATGCAGTCCGGACTGGTATCTTGACATAGGTTCGCTGAGCGAGATGACCAACGGGTTCGGCATCAAGAGGGATGAATCCGAAACAGTCTGCAGGATCGTTGACATAACACTACGCCGTCTGAACAGGATGATGGGAAAGGAAGGGATATTCCAATCGTATTCGTCCATCGACCTGGAGAACGTGCATGACCTGTACATCTGCTATCCCCTCCTGAGAGGGAGGAAGGTCTCGGTGGATTCGCCGGATCTCTTCCACGATACATCGTTCAGAACGTTCGTCAGGGATGTCACGAGATATGCGTCATCCATACTGAGAGGACTGAAGGAACAGGACAGACCGAAGGGCCTTGCGGACCTCGTCGTAGAACTGATCATAGATACCTACGAGAACCTCGAAGACTGTACTCCT
>JAEEGK010032267.1_pt1 | contig 10254 bp, 6 predicted proteins | sample 8958771 | NCBI WGS metagenome assembly JAEEGK01 (sample SAMN16246547, study PRJNA631951) | gut metagenome | biome: gut microbiome; feature: rumen; material: SC-attached | host: Bos | place: Iran: Karaj | collected 2018-10 | reverse complement strand
CTCCGTGCCATTCTGTACGGTCGTGTAACCCATAAACTTATAAGGTCCTTCACGGTTCGGCGTCCATCCTTCGATCTGATACTCGCCCTCCGTTGCTTCACGCGTAAAGACGTCAAACTCATATCTCTCGCCGTCAAACCATCCCCAGCCACCGGGCTCGGTCACGTAAGTTACCGTACACTTCTTTGCCCAATGCGCCTCGATATAATAGGTCTGGCCATCCTGCAGCTGGATCGCCACGTCATCCGCGCGTCCGCCCGTCGGGAAATACCAACCTGCGAAATCATATCCCGGCATCTCCGGAGCTTCCATGCCAACGTGATAATAATGCCCTGCCTCATCCCAGTGCATCTTCCAGGTCTGATGATATTGGATATATCCTTCCTCATCCTCATACCGACCCCAGCCGCCGCCATTTGCCTCATAGATGATCATGGGGAACTGCTTCCACACGGCATACAGCGTCATGCTCTGCGTAAGGTTGATCTCCTGACCAAGAGTATATACCATGTCTCCCCTAGGCTCCAATGCCCATCCAAGGAGGTCATAGCCATCGCGCCTTACTCCATAATCATCAATATGAAACATACCATAAAACCACTCTCTGGTTCGCGTTAACTCTCCGTCCTCAAACCAGCCGCCATTTGCATCATAAGTAACGACCGGATTTGCTCCCCAGATCGCATAGAACGTTGTGTCATCTTTCAGTTTGAATTCATAACCCGACTCAGCCGTTGTAGCCTGCGCGTTTGTGCTCCAGCCGAGGAAGCAATAGCCGTCTCTCTGAGGTTGGTCATGACCAACCCAATAATTACCCGTATATATGTCGGTTACCACTTGAGGCGTGCTACTGCCATTCCAAGATCCGCCATTGGGATGATACTTTACGGTAACCTTCTTTGTCCACTGCGCCTTTACGGTAATGGGCTCAGTCAGGTTGATCTTCCATACCGGCTCGTCATCCATGGTCCAACAAACAAACTCATAACCATCTCTCTGAGGTTCATGCCAGCCAATGTAGTAAAGACCTGCAGGCTCCTGCTGCGTAACGGTCGTAAACGCCGGTTCATCATCAAACTGCCAGAAGCCGCCGTTTGCGTCAAAAGTCACGTCTATTGCAATTACACCTTCCCACACTGCCACAAGCGTCGTGGGACCGGAAACCTTTACCTTGCGAACAATCTTGTCACCATATTTCCAACCAACGAACCTATAACCAGCTCTTACGGGGTCTTCAATGCGCTCATTCATCACGTAATCCACGTAATGCGTTCCGGGACCAACCCTTCTCGTCAGCGTCGTCGCGCCATATCCTCCCGTCGGATTCTGATCCCATCCGCCGCCGTTCGCGTCATAGGTCAATGAATAAGTCTCAAGCCACTGCGCCGTCAGCGTAACGTCCGAATTCAGGGCCACGCCCTCCACGTACCTTCCTTCGTACAGCCAACCCTTAAACTCATGATTCTCCCAAACCGGCTCCTCTTCCAGGGTATCCAAGTAAAAATATCCTTCATCCGCGGTTACGGAAACATTATGAGAGTTGTTGGAAGCAAAGGTACCTTGACCTGCATTGTAGGTGACGGTGTAGGTGGGGATGTAATTAGCCTCGCCGATGCGAATAAGTTTACCAAATTTGATTAGATCGGAATTGTTAATATTTCTATCATCTGTATATCCAAACAAAATTCTTATGTATCTTGTGCCATTATCAACATGAAAACTTTCCGTAGTGAGCCAGTTCGTCCATCCAAGGTAAGACCCTGTTTCCCCATAACAAAATACCGAATACTTTATACCTTCACACGGCGTAACCTCTACGGCGTATTCATTTAAGTCATACATTGCCGAACGGCCTCTGTTTGATTTAACGGCTTCACGTCCATTGGCAGCAGAAAGGCTACCAAAGCTTAATTTTTCTATTTCCTTTACTTGTAGCAAGCTACCTAAATCTGCCAGTTCGCTTGCTCCGACTTTTCTGTTGTCCACATATCCAAACAGGACCCTTACGTACCTTGTGTCACTTTCTACTTGATACCTTTCCGTCGTAAGCCAGTTCGTCCATCTTAGGTAAGCCCCCGTTTCCCCGTAACAGAACACGGAGTACTTAACGTCCTCTCGCGGCGTGACTTCTACCACGTACTCATTTAAGTCGTACATTGCCGAACGGCCTCTGTCAGACTTAACCGCCTCCCGTCCATCGGCAGCGGATAAGCTACCGGCGATCAATGTAACCGTTTCTTGACTTCCGCTTGCATGTGATGTCAAAGGAAAATCGATTGCATTCATGACTAGCAAAACAGCCAGAAAAAATGATACTACTCTTCTAATCGTACGCTTCATTTCAGCACCTCCATAAATTATCTGTCTCGCACCAAATACCCCTTGGACTCACTCTTATTTTCTTCTGTCTATTAAATTAAGCATAACACAGCTAAAATTATAGTGCAAGATAATACCAATTTAACAGATGTAACGTATCAGGTAAATAAGTCGCATCTTGATAAAACGGCTCTCGGTTGAGAGAATTGAAGGGTGGAAAAAGTTTTTCAACTTTGAACACTTTTCACACTTTCAACACGAGGAGGTTTATCTTTCATGGACGTACGCAAAGCAAAACGAGCCCTTAACATTCAGCAGTGGAAGGCAATCATCGAGGACCGCAACGGCTCCGGATTAACCGTTGCCGAATACTGCAGGCAAAACGCCCTAAGCCGCGACGCTTACTTTTACTGGCTCCGAATTATCAGAAGGAGCGTTTTGGAACAAACCGAAACTACCCTTCCGCAGGTCGCCGACGCGCCGAAATTTGTGGAACTGACCGTACCTCCCGCTCAAAGCCAGGTTCAGGCGGATTCGTTTGGCGACGCGTCGCCGTCAACGCTTGTCCTTTCCGTCAACGGCATCACGGTGCAGGTTTCGGAGAACACGTCGTCAGCGCTTCTCGCAAGAACGCTGGGGGTGATTCGAAATGCTTAACGATGCGACCGGCTTTAAGCGCGTGTACCTCTGTGCAGGCTACACGGACCTTCGGGCAGGAATAGACGGCCTCGCGGCCATCGTTAAGGGAACCTTTGACCTTGACCCCGCCGAGGAGGGAACCATATTTCTTTTCTGCGGCAGACGGACTGACCGGATAAAGGCACTTCTGTTTGAGGGCGACGGATGGCTTTTGTGCTACAAGCGCCTTACCGGGACGGGAAGGTTTCAGTGGCCCCGGAACGAAAGGGAGGCACTGGCGCTTACGCCGCAACAGTACCGCTGGCTCATGGAAGGACTTTCCGTCGAGCAGAAAAAAATCATTTCACCGTTAAAACCCGAGCTTTACTAAAGCCCGTTTTTACAGGTACCTTGACAGTTGAAAAAAGGTTGAAAAATCTCCAAAAATCCCTTGAAAATGCTGACTTTTCGGCACTTTTGTGGTATAATAAGTGCATGGAAAAACAGTTGTTTACGGAGGAAAAACTGAATACGCTTCCGAAGGAAACGATCATCATGCTGTTCCTAAATCAGACGGAAAACTTCCGAATCCTCTCCGAACAGTCGGCAGTCATCCAGAGCCAAAACGAGCAACTCATCCGCCAGGTGGAAGACCTGAGGGAACAGATCGCCATCCTCAACCAGAGGCACTTTGGCCGCAGTTCCGAAAAGAACCTCCAGGTTCAGGGACAGCTGTCGTTTGACCTGGACCAGCCTAACGTTTTTAACGAGGCGGAGATCCTTACCGAAAACGGCATTCCCGACGAACCGGACATTGACGAAGTGGTTCCCGCAAGGAAGTCCAGGCCAAAGGGAAAGCGAAACGTGGACCTTTCGGGGATTAAGACCGTCACGGAAGGTCATTACCTTTCCGAGGAGGTGCTTAACGACAGGTTCCCCAAGGGGTGGCATCAGCTTGACGACGAGGTCTACAGGGAGCTTAAGAGAATTCCCGCAAGCTATGAGGTCGTTGAGCATCACGTCGGCGTGTACGCCGGCAACGGAAACGGCTCGAAGATCATTCGCGGGGAAGCGCCCAAGCGCCTGCTCAGCCACAGCATCCTCACGCCTTCGCTGGCGGCATCGGTTTTTACGGCAAAGTACGTAAACGCCGTTCCGCTTAACAGGATATCGGAAGGCTACGGTTATGACGGCATCAGGATCTCACGCCAGGTAATGGCGGGCTGGATCATCAGGCTGCATTCGTATTACCTGAAACCCGTGCACCGCATGATGAAGCGGGAAATGTTTGCCGGGGGACTGATGCACTGCGACGAGACGCCCTTCGTGATGTCCGGGGAAAAGGAGGAAACGGACCCGCAGTCCAAGGACTACATGTGGGTTTTCCATTCTCCCGGGAGGAACGGAAGCCATCCGGTTTTCCTTTACGAGTATGACAACGGCTCCAGGTCGGGCCGGGTTCTCGCGGATTACCTGAAGGGCTACAGGGGCATTCTCGTGACGGACGGCTATCAGTCGTATCACTCCCTTGCAAGGGAGCGCTCCGACGACATTGCGGTGGCCGGATGCTGGGTTCACGCACGCCGCAAGTATGCCGACATAGTCAAGTCGGTGAAAAATCCTGACGCAATGACGCCGGGGCAGAAAATTGCGTCGGAGGCAATCAAACGGATTGCCGCGATATACCACGCGGACAACGAATTCAGGGGAAAGTCCCGGGAGGAGGTTTTGAACAACCGAAAGCAGTCGGTCGCCCCCCTCGTGGATGCTTATTTTGCGTGGGTTAAGGAATGGCTGGACAAACCGGGCCTGGACATGGGATCGGCACTCCGCATCGCGCTGAGTTATTCCGTCAACCAGGAACCTTACCTAAGGACATTCTTAAGCCATCCTGAAGTTCCGCTCGACAACAATGACGCGGAAAGAAGCATCAAAAAGTTCTGCGTCGGCAAGCACAGCTGGCACCTGATAGATTCCAAGAAGGGCGCCGAGGCGAGCGCAATGATGTACTCCATTGCGGAAACGGCAAAGGCAAACGGCCTAAATCCCTTCGAGTATTTCCGACACCTGATGGAACAGCTAAAGGAGTATCCCAGGGACAACGTCCCCGAGGACAAACTCGAGGAGCTGATGCCATGGTCGCCGGCGTTACCGGACTGCTGCAGACAACTGAAGAGATGATTTCAAGCGCCACCTCATTCGGGTGGCGTTAATTTTTCAGTCAGGCGAGTTATTTACCTGATACGATGTAACTTTTACAAAATCATTTAACCAGGTGCATTACTGCAATATTAATTGACACCAAAACGCTAAATCATAAAATATTTTTCACATCTAGATAACGTTAGATAAAAATAGGAGCAAGATTTTCATCTTGCTCCCATCTATACTATACCTCTACTTGTCCAAATTTGTTTCCATAATGCTTCTTACAAATAAAATAGAAAATCAAACCTAAAATGGTCCATCCCCCTACCATAATCCATTCTTCTTTAGTAAGTGAACTTCCTGAACCTGGAATTAAATATAACACTACCATTAATCCAGATAACACCGATGCCGTAATTCCAACAAATTTATAATGCTTTACCATAAAAGGTCTATGAAGTTCTGGTTCTTTCTTTCGCAGAATCATGAAAGACATGGAGACCATACAGTATGCCAAACAACAAGCGAAGCTTGCAGCATCTGAAATCCATACAAGCATTGTTCGTCCAAAGAACGGAGCAGCCAAAGACAATACACCAATCAACAAAAGTGCATTAACAGGAGTTTTGTGCTTCTTATGAAGTAACGAGAACCTTCCCGGAATCATCTTTGATTCAGCCATCGAAAAGATAGCCCGGCTACCCCCAATCAGGAATGAGTTCCAACTTGTTACAACACCACAAAGACCGCCAACAATAAGAATTTTTGCCATCACGGCACTGTTAAACACTTTTTCCATTGCTGACGCAGTTACCAAACCTGATCCCTGCATTGCAACCGCTATATCTTCAGAATTCAATGCATAGCCAACTGCAAAAACTACCATGCCATAAAATGCAACGGCAAAAATAATGGAAAGAAGCAAAATTCTTGCTATTTTTTTTAGTGGAATATTAATTTCCTCTGCGACTTGCGGAATAACATCAAAACCAAACAAGAAGAAGGGAGCCACTACTGCAACGGAAAAAATATTTTTTATTGAGCCAATTCCCTCACCAATAATAACCTGTCCTTCCAAGTTAGAAACATCTCCGTTTATTGCCGATGCTATTACTAGGATCACTCCAACGGCTGCTATGGCAATCGTCAAAATGGTTTGGAAAATTGATGCAGCCTTAATTCCGAGAATATTGATGATAATAATACCTATCGTACAAAGTGACGCAACAATTACCCCTGTAAGATATACATCCGAACCAGCAATTGTATATAAATATCCTTGCGCAAAAGAAGGGAAAATATACTGGATGATCGTAGGCAATGAAACTGCCTCAAAACAAACCACACCAATATAGCTTAGAATAAGTGCCCACGTACATATAAAAGATCCCGTGGGGCCAAATGCTTTATAACTAAAAACATGTTCCCCACCTACTTTGGGCATTGCTGGAGTCAATTCAGCATAAGTCATACCTACAAAGTAAATCATTACTCCACCAATAATAAAACCGATTAGCGTTCCAATCGTTCCGGCATTTTGTATCCATCTACCCGACGAAACAACCCAACCCCATCCTATCATTGCTCCAAATGCAACAACGAGAATATCTGTGGCAGACATCACTTTTTTGAATCTTCCGTTCATATGTTTGCTCCTTTTTTATTTCATTAACTCAGGCTCATCCCAGAGATTTAATTTAGTCCCAATTCCCATTCTTAATGCGTTATGATATACTTCATATGCCCACGCCACGTCTTCTACAGGCATTCCACCAACTGCATAAACAACAATTTGATCTTCGTTATCTCGACCTGTTTGTTCACCCAGTAAAATGCCTCCCATATCAGCAATGTCTGCACGCTTTATTTTATTCTCCATAACGGCATCATAAAATCCCATGCCCAACAGAGTAGAAACACTTTTTTGAGTGGGAATTGGCCGACCAGTCCCCCATCCCTCATACATTAAATAATTATCAGCCACTAACTTGACGTTCGGATCTGATAAAAAATCTGTAGAAATCAGCAGCGCAGATGCACTTATTACCAATGCACCTTTCTTTACCCATGCTTGTTCAATTCTAGGATTATCCTCAAACCGTGCAGCATTGGTCGTTCCAAAATAAATAATATCGGAATCACGACAAGCATCTTCTATAGTTTCACAGATTTCAATTTTCTCCAAGGAAGAATACTTTTCTTTAGCATGTTGTATAAATCTATTAAGGCTATCTTTTCCGCGCCCCTTAACTTTTAAGACGGAAATGGCAGGTTGCGTAACCATAATTGCATCAAGCGTATACGTAGACATTACTCCTGGTCCAATAATGCCCAGTGTTTTCGCATTCTTCTTTGTTAAACACTTGGTTCCTACTCCCGCCGTAGCGGCTGTTCTCATTGCACTAAGTATATTTGCAGACATATATGCTAACGGAGCCCCTGTATCAATGTCTTTTAATGACATCATTAAAATAGAACGCGGTAATCCTTTGTCCTTATTTGTATGATGTGAACCATAGTCTTTTATTCCAAACATATGAAATCTTCCACCCAAATACGCCGGCATTGCCATAAAACGGTAATCCGGTGCATGTAACGGCATACCCTCTATCTCAGATTCCTTTGGGAAAGAAACTCTGATACCATGTTCATTAGCATCATCTCCCCCCATTCGATAATCACCTTTATACAATAGAGTAAACATGTCCTCCATGGCGTTAATACATTTAGGCATATCCATAACTCCAGCCTTGATCATGTCTTGCTCATTCAAATATATAAAATCAATTTTCCCATTCATGTTTATTTCCTCCAAATCTTAATCTTGACGCTTCTACAATAGGATTTAATAAACTATTACCATCCTTGTCTTCAACAACCAAATTATTCTTAACTACTCGAATTATGTTTTTCATTTCTTCTTTTGTTTTTGTTGCACAAAGTATGTATGCAAAAACCTGTGCCGTTGTTCCGAAAGACGTTAATTCTTCTCCCACTTCATGTAGTTGATAAAATTTTAAAACTCCTTTTGTCTTTTCAACACTACCTATTCCAGACACTTTTGCAATAGTTCCTTGTTTCAAAGAAACAGTCAAAATCATTCCATAACCATCAAACCGCGGATCGCTTTTTTGTAATTCTTTTTCTTCCATTTCTCCCGACAATGAGAATTTGATCAACTGTTGAATTTGATTATATCCTGAAAAATAATCTATAATCTTATAAGAAAATCCTCCATTTAATCTATATCCAATTTCATGTATAAAAAACTCACCATTCCTATAAAAACCTTGTAAAAATACAAAACCATCATTCATCTCTTGATCAGCAAAGAATTGCTTAATTTTTGCGTCCATTTTCTCAATCCATTCATCAAGATGAAGTGACGGAAATAACATCCCTTGCCCTACAGGTGCTATGCTGTCATCTATTATGTTTACATACCTGTCTCCCATGCCAGTTAAATAATACTTCCCATGGTTCATCATGTAATATACGCTAAATTCTTCATGAGGATTCATTGCTTCTTCAATGAGAATTTCGCCACATTTAGAATAAGTTAGTGCTTTTTCAGCATAATCAATCATCGTTTCTTTTTCGTAACACTTGAATACGCCTCTAGAGCCACTATTATCAACTGGTTTCATTACTACCGGAGGTAAAACGTCTTTCAATATCTCGGTATAATTATCTTTATTTGCCTTTTTCCAAGGAACCACTGGTACGCCAGATCTTTCACAAGCCGCCTTAAATTCCTCTTTATTAATTGCCATCTCAATATTTTCTGCATTACCCCAAAACGGTTTCTTTAATTCTTTACATATCTTTTGGCAAAAAGGAAGAAGCATATCTACATAGCCCGTGATAATGCCGTCAATCTTTTCATCTTTACATAATTCAACAACAGCTTCAACATCTGTTGCATTTACAAGATATGAATGATCCGCTATTTTCTTTGCAGGTGAGTTTTCAAGATAATCCGTTACATATGTTTCTATTCCCATTAGTTTTGCTTCATTTATAATTTCACAAGCGGGACGTACACCACCCAAAAGTAAAAGGTGTTTCTTTTCATTTTTCATTCGCATTAAAACCATGTCCTCCATCTAACACATACTTAGTTTAATGATAATAATAAAGCCTGCTTAAAGCAATCGACCATCGGTTTACTTTAGCAGGCTAATTGATCAAATAAATTTTCGCTTTCTCGCTATATGTTCTAAATCATATATATCCATTCGCATTTTCTTTTCCATATACCTAAGAAAGACTGTTGTATCCCAAAGGCAATCTTCGTCAGATATGGTATACGCAATCATACCATTACCCATAGGCTCAGAAAAAAGCGAAGCTAACTCTTCTGTTCTTGTAGCCTTCTCAATTAGATAAAAATACTCTTGTGGAAAAAATAGTATCGGTAATCCTACTCGCTTAATACCATTTGCGCTATTGGGTATTACTTGTTTTTGTGCCCCGCAGGTTATCTCTATCCCGTCTCTGTCATTATTTTTTTCAACGGTAAGAATTGAAATGCCGCTTTTCCTTGACATCGCGCGTTGGAAATATTTAGTAAGGTTTATACCATAAACAAAAGGATTATTATATACCACCATGGTATTACCCACTATTGGAAGCTTATAAGTATTCTCAGGCAAGAACTTAAGATTGATGCCCATATTTTTCCGCTTGCTCAATTCTTGTAAGAATTCCTTGTCCTGCTTTGAACATGATACCCAAACACTATCAATACCGGCAAGCACAAAATAACTTAGGAAGAAGTAAACCACAGGTTTACCATAAACTTCCGATTTCGCAAACACATTTTGGGCGTTATTCAACACCAATAATCCTTGCCAGGTCTTGTCTAAATATGTTATGTTTCCATCCAATAAATTATCAATATCACAATTTAACAATATTGATAGCTTAGTCACAATTGAAACATCTGGTATCGATAGACCTCGCTCCCACTTAGAGACAGCTTTATCTGTCACGTGCAAACAATCCGCTAACGCGTGCTGCGTAAAACCAGCTTGCTGTCGCAATATTTTAATGGCATGTCCAATTTTAGCAGCATCCATATTTTACCTTTCTTGTTGACACAACCTTGCTTGATACATATCAAAGGCACAATAAATTCTAACCGTTTATTTTTGTAGAAATAGGATC
>JAEEGK010032263.1_pt1 | contig 10256 bp, 6 predicted proteins | sample 8958771 | NCBI WGS metagenome assembly JAEEGK01 (sample SAMN16246547, study PRJNA631951) | gut metagenome | biome: gut microbiome; feature: rumen; material: SC-attached | host: Bos | place: Iran: Karaj | collected 2018-10 | reverse complement strand
TTTTTTATATATTGATTTTTTTTTTCTTTTATTTTTTTTTTATTATTTTTTTTTATTTTTTTCAGATATTTTTCAGCTTTTTTACTTTTTTTTTATAAAGGTTTAAATTTTTGATTTTTTTTTTTTGAATTATTTTTTTTTAAATTAAATTGTAATTAATTATTTTTGTAAATAAATAAATTTAATAAAATGTCGTTCCAGGAAGATGGATTCGACGAGAAGAATAATTTTATTTGTATTAAATTATTAAATGATAATTCAGTTTTAAAAATTGATTTTTCTTTATCAGTAAAAGGTTATCCTGAAATTTTATCAAAAATTAATTATAATACAAAAACTTTAATAATAGAAGAAAAATGGATTGATTATAAAAATTTAAAAAATTATTTTACATATGTAAATGCTGTTTATAATAAAAAAAAAAATGAAAGTTTATCAAATTTATCTTTTAATTATAAAAAATTAGCATTATTGGCAAATTATTTTCAATGTGAAAATATTTTAGATGAAATAATAAAAAATAATTTAGTACCAAATATTAATATAGATACATGTATTTCATTAATTAATGATGCTTTTAAATATTGTTCAGAAAATTTAAATAAAAATATTAAATCTAAATGGTTTACTCTTTTTTTAAAATTAAGAGATTTTTTAATTGATAATTTTTTATTTTATTTAGAAGATAATATAATAGAAAGATTTAAAAAAATAAATAAAAAGCTTTTAAGTCAATTAGTGGAAACTTTTTTATTTGATATTTATGCAAAAGGAATTGAAATTACAAGTAATCATGCAACAAAATTAATAATATTAATTATTTATATTAGGGAAGATAATAATTATTTTGATTCAGAAATTAATTTTGAAAAAATTTTTTTACTTTTAAAAAACAGTTATTCATTCTATACTTCAAATCAAGAAAATTATAAATTTTCTACAAAACCAACATATTCAATTAATATTATGAAGGATATTAATTTTAATTATCAAGAAAAATTAATTCAATTTTATAAACAAGAATGTATTTTTATTTCTGTATATAATAAAAATGATGATAGTTTTTCAATATCATTAAAATTAAATCCTATAAATAATATTGAAGTTTTTTCTTTTATTTCATATGGTCATTTGATTGACAATAATGAAAATAATGATAATAATATTCAAATTACATATCATACAATAAATTCAAATAAAATTGTTACATTATTTACAATTAATAATTTTAGAAATTATATAAATTATTTAAGAAGTATTAATGAAGTTGTTAATTTAATTTTGGAAATAAATTTAAAATTTTGTGTTATAGAATCTTTTGTAATTTGTTATTTAAAAAATTGTTTTAATCAGATAGTAAACGAAGAATCAATTAAAAATGTTCCTTATAATATTTTTTCAATTTTAATATATAATATTAATGCCAATCAACAATATAAAGAAGAAGATATTTTAAAAGTAATTCAAAATTGGTTAAGTGATGATTTAAATTATAAATTTAAATTATCTAAAATTCAAGAATTATTTGAACAAATTGAATGGAAAAAAATAGCTTTAGGAAAAATATTTGAATTTGTTATTAAATATCCTTTAGTATTAGAAAAATTAAAACAAATAGAAAATGATATAATTTCAAGTGTTTTTATGAAAGCAAATGATAAATTAAAAGAAATGAAAAAAGACAAATTATTTACAAAAAAAGTAATTTTAGAAGAAGATAGAGGAAATTATTCAAAAAGAAAAAATACAATTTATAGTTATGAAGGAGAAATTGAAAGATGTGAAGCAATAATAAATGAAAGTGAAAAAGAATCAAAGGAAACAAAAACAAAAGAAAATTCAAAAGATAATAATTCAAATAATATAATTGAAAATGATATTAATAATAATTTAATTAATAATGAAAGTCATATTAATTTACTTTCATATTTTATTGTTAATTTAGTTGAATGTAGTAAAAAATTAAATTATCATAAATTAGTATCTTATTTTAATAAAAAGGAAAAATCAAAAAATGATGATGATGATGATTTAATTGAACCATTTAAATTTAATAATTTTGGAAATAATATTAAAGATGACAAAGAAAATTATGAAAAGAAAATTACAGAAAAAGATGATAAATGTTATCAAACTCCTTTAACAATTCAAGATGATATTAAAATTGATGATAATAATAGTGAAATTAATGTGATTCAAACTGATGAAAGAATTCCTACTTTAGATATTGGTGATATTGAATATAAAACACAAGAAACTATTAAATCAAATAAAACTATTGAAAAACAAAATTTAGAAAATAAGATAATAAAAGAAATTGAGGAAATAAAAGAAGAAGAATCAAAAGATTATTCACAAAATTTAAATAAAATGAGAAATAATATAAGTGATAATAAAAGTAATAAAAATGATTTGAGTGATATTAAAACTAATAAAAATGATTTTATTAATTATCAAAGTGAAAATAATGATTTAATCAATAATAATGATATAAGTGATTATAAAAATAATTCTTTTAGAAGTAATTATAAAAAAAATAATAATAATTTAAGTTATCATTCCATAAATTATAATAATTCCATGAATGATGGAAAAAAAACATTTCGTCCTGCTGTAAAATTATGTTCTATTGTTTTAAAAGATAAAAATAATAAAAATAATATAATTTACGATGCAAATAAAAAATGAAAATTTTATAAAAAATAAATAAAATCTTACAATTATTTTAATATATATTTATAAATCTATAATATAAATAAAAATTTTAAATAAAAATTTTAAAAATAACAATTAATTTAAAAAAAAATATTAAAAAAAAAAAAATTAAAAATAATAAAATAATATAATCCAAAAAATAAATAAAAAACAATTATATAAAAATGAGTTACTCCAAATACCGAAATGTATATGGTGAAGTTCAAAAAGAAAAATTTTCCGATATGGACATAACTCAATCATCAAGTGAAGGTCAACTAATGGCAGCAAATACAAATTTCTTAGCAATATCATGGAATTCAACAGGTGGTGGTGTAGCAATATTTAACGCAAGTACCCCAGTACGTTGTCCAGCAAACCTTCCATTAATTCGTGGTCACAAATCATATGTAGTAGATGTAAAATTTTCTCCATTCCGTTCAGATCTCCTAGCAACTGCATCAGATGATTCAACAGTTAAATTATGGGAAATTCCTCAAGAAGGTTTAACTGAAGATTTAACAAATGAATTACAACATTATAATGGTCATGCTAGAAAAGTATCTTTCGTTAATTTTAATCCAATATGTTCTGATGTAATAGCAACAGCATCATTTGATAATACAGTTCAAGTATGGAATATGTTAAAATCAGAATTAATTACAAAAAGTACTTTAGGAGAATATCCAACATCAATGGAATGGAATTATAATGGTAGTCTTATTGCTTGTACTTCAAAAGATAAGAATTTTTATATTTGTGATCCTAGAAATGGTGAAATTACTTTAAAGAATAAAGGACATGAAAGTCCTAAAACAATGAAAATGACATGGATTGATGAATTTACTTTATTAACAACTGGTTTTAATAAAGCAAATACAAGAGAAATGAAATTATGGGATACTAGAAATATTAAAGATCAATCACCAAAAGAAACATATACTATTGATCATCAAAGTGGTATTCCTACTCCTTATTTTGATAAAGATCTTAAAATTTTATTTGTTTTTGGAAGAGGTGAAGGAAATATGCATTATTATGATTTAAATGAAGGAAATATTCGTCCTTGTAATGATTATCTTTCAAGTGAACCAACAACATCTGTTGTTATGTTTGAAAAAAAATGTATGGATTATAATAAATGTGAATTAGATAGATTTGCTAAATATACTGGAAAAACTATTCAATATTTATCTTTTTATTATCCTAAAAGAGTTCCTGAATTTGAAGAAGCTTTATATCCTCCTACTTTTTCAGGAGAAGCTGCTTTGAGTTTAAATGAATGGGTTAGTGGAACTAATAAAGAACCTTTGAAGAAAGATATTAGAAAAATTGAGAATAAATGGGTTAGTGAAGTTCAATCTTTTGAAAAAAAAATTGAAGAACCTAAAGTTGTTATTAATCCTAAAAGTAGTAATGCTGAACTTGAAAAGAAAGTTGAGGAACTTAGTAATAGAGTTAAAGAGTTGGAAAGTGAGAATAAAATTTTGAAAGATGAATTAGAAAAAATTAAAAGTGGAAATGTTTAATTTATTTTTTTGTTGAGTTTTTATTCAATTTAGATTAGTTAAAATTTATTATTTAAAAAAATTATATTTTAATTTTTAAATTATTTATTTTACTTTTTTGAAATTTAAATATTGTGTTCGTTATCTTAAAAATTTAATATTATTTATGAAGTGAGATAAAGATATCTTATGAAGAAAAATATTTTTAATTATGTTTAAATGAAAAAAATTCATAATAAAAATTAAAATATATAATTTGGTTAAGGAAAAATTCAATTTATATATTGATTTTTTGCAAATTTATTTTTTTATTTTAAAAGTCTTATTTATAATATTTAAGTAAATTAGTTTAATTTTGTATTATAAAAGAGGAATGGAAAATAAAGATATATTTGGTTTTTTTTTTGAACATGAATTAAATAATAATAATTATTTTGTAAATAATGAAATGACAAATACTCTTATACAAAATAATGCTAATAATTTACAAGATAAAGATATAAATGATATAAAAAACTGTCAAATTAGAGAAGAATTAATTCCAATTAATACCAAAAATCACAATTATCTAAACAAAAAAAAAAGCAATAGTGAATCTCAAAAATTAAGAAATAAAGAAAGTGCAAAAAGATATAGAGAAAGATATAAATTAACATTTTCATCAATGTTAAATGAAAATAAAATATTAAAAGAAGAATTAAACAATATAATTGCAATTATAAAGAGAAAAAAATGTAAATGTTGTAAAAATTTAAAACTTGATGAACAATGTGCTAATATGATTAAACAAAAAAGAAAAAGAAATTTAAAAAAAGATATTAAATAAATGATATATTAGTGTAATATAAATTTTTTTAAATATATTTATATATAAAATAATTATTAAAAATGACGTAATTATAATTTTGATTATTTTTAATTATAATTATATTTATTACTTTATTTAATAAAATAATGATTGAAAATAATATTCCATCAAATATTCCTATATTTAATAATAAAAGTGTTGAAGAAATTATTAATTCAAATATACCTTTTTTTCAAGAATATAAAAATAATGAAGAGAAATTTGAAGATTTAAAAAGAAGATTATTAATGTTAAGTTTATTAGAAGAAAAAAGAAGGAAAAAGGAAAAGGAAATGGAAGAAAAAAAACAATTTGAAAAAATAAACAATCCTGAAATGGAAGAAAAAAGTTTAAAATTTTCTGAATCATCTATAAAAATACTACTAAGAAAATCATTAAATGATATTTCATTAAAAGAAGATAACAATATAAAAAATATTTTAAGTTTAAGTTATAATTTTCAAAAAGAAGGTCACAAATTATCTCGTTCATTTTCTCCTCAAAATAATTCATCAACCCAAAACATTAAAAAAGTTTCATTAAATCCAATAATAAGAAAACAATCACAAACTTATAAATTAAAATATAATGTAATAAAAGGAAATAATAGTCCTTTAATAGAAAAATGTTTTGAATATAGAAGTAAAGTTTGGGAAAAAACAGATTTTAAAATATATTCTGATTTATTATGGGCTCCTTTGAGTAAAGATATTGATTTTTCTAATTCTCAAATTAATAGACAATATGTTAATCATTTAGAATTTCATAAAGTTATTTCTAATAAAAAAAATTTATTTATTTCTTTATTAACACATTGTGAAAGTAAAAATTATAATTTATTTTCATTTTTTCCTTTTACTATTATTATAGAATTAAAAAAAGATGATTTACAAAATCAAATAGATCAATTTAAAAAATTATATAATGATATTGAATTATATATAAATAAAAATGGGAATATTACAAAAGATACAAAATATAATGAATTATTTAATACATATCAAATAAAAAAATTAGGTAGTAAACAAAAAATTGAAATACCTGAAACACATTATTCAGGACATAATTTATGGATATTAAAAGCAGTAAATTTAAATAGAGGAATGTGTATAAAAGTAGAAAATAATTTAGAAAATATAGAAAAAGATATAAATGATATAAAAGAACATTATAAAATGGATAATTTATATGGAAAAAAGAAAAAATGTAAAAGAATAATTTTACAAAAATATTTAGAAAAACCATTATTATATCATGGAAGAAAATTTGATATAAGATTATGGGTTTTATTTATAGGAAATAAACCAGATGAAGTTTATATATTTAAAGAAGGTCATTTAAAAGCAACTTGTTCAAAATATGATTTAGATTCAAATGATCCTTATATACATTTAACTAATTATAGTGTTCAAAAACATAATTCAGATTTTTCAAAAATTGAAATTGGTAATGAAATTCCTTTTAAAGACTTACAAAAACAATTTGATGATCAAGGTTTAAATATTAATTTTAAAAAAATGATTTATCCTAAAATATGTAAAATTGTTAGAATTACTGCAGGTGCTGCTAAGTCAAAAATTAATATTTTGAATAGGAAAAATTGTTTTGAAATTTTTGGATATGATTTTATGATTGATGAACAATATAATCCTTTTTTAATTGAAATTAATACTAATCCTGGATTTGAATTTAGTTCTCCTTTATGTAGAATACTTTTACCTAGATTAATTGATGATACTTTTAAGTTAACTATTGATAATGAATTCTTTTCTAGTAAAATGTATATGAATATACCATCACCTTTTGAAATTGAAGGTTATTCAAATGAAGAAAATATGTTAGATAAATTTAATGTATTGTAGATAATAAAATTTATTATTTTTATTTTTTTATAAATTGTAAAAAAAAATAATCTAAATTTAAATAATCATATTTATTTAAAACTCATTATATATAACAATATTTTTAAAAAATAATTTTTGACTTAAAATAAATTCAAATTTCAAAGTTTCTTGATGTGTAATTAGAAAAATACAATCAAAAAAAAATTAAATATAAAATCATTTACGAATGAATTATTTTAACGTTTTGGGTTGATAAAATGTATATTTATATATTTCAATATAAACAACTTACTAATTTATTTATTTTTAATTAGAATAAATCAAATATAATTCAAACACTTTTTAAATTGATTGATCAATAAAAAACAATTTATTTCTCACAAAAGAATTTTTTTCCAAAATTAATTTAATTAATTACCCCATATTTTAATCAATTGATCACTTCCACCTGAAGCTATTAATTTTCCATTTATTTCAGTTATTGAATAAATATTATTATTATGTGCATTTTCCATAATAAATATTGGTTTGAAATCAAAATCCTTAAATTCATATTTAATAAGGGATTTATTACCATTTTTATCAATTAAGGAACATAAAAATAAATCATCACCACATTTTATAATTGACCAGATAATTTTTGGTCCAACAATATTTTTAATTAATTGATGATTTGATATTTGAATTATATAAAATCCTTTAAAATTTATTCCTCCAACACATAAAAAATTTTTATTTAATAAACACATAGAATCAAAAGTCCAAGTCATTTCTATATTATTTATTGTTGAAATATTTGAAAAATTTTGAGATTCATAAAATTTTACATATTTTTCTTTTGTTGAAGATGTTACAAATTCATTTTCATTTATTTTAATTATATTATAAAATGAATAATCTGAATAATATGAAACAATTTTATAAATTGGAAAAAATTTATTTTCATTATTTTTTAACTCCCATATTTTTATTACATTATCCTCTGATATTGAAGCCAATTTATTTTTTTTAAACTCTATTACTTTCATAATACTATGTGAATGTCCTTTTAATATTTGTTCAACTATATATTCTTTTTCTTTTAATTTTATTATTTTCATTGTTCCATTATTTAAACATATAATTATTCTTTTATCTTCCAAAATTGTAAATGAATTTATATTATTTAAATTTTCAGTTAATTTATATTGTATTTCAAATAAATTAATTTTAAATATAATCAACTGTTTATTTGAACAAGAAACTAATAAATAATCATTTATTTTATCCAAATATTTTATATTATAATTCATTTTTATTATTGAAATACATTGTTTTATATTATTTTCAGGAGTTTTTGTTAAATTTATTGTCATTTTTTTTAAATTAAATATATTAAAATATATCATATTCTTGCTCCAATATACTAGCTTTTTTTTGCATATTATTAACTTTAAGTAATTTATATATATCCAAATAATTTTGGATAATATTTTCTTCACTAATTAATTTAGCTCTAAATGTCTCATAATATTCAATTTTTTTATCATTTCTTCCACAACAAATAAGATATCTCATATATCTAAACCAAGTAAAATTTTGCTTTTGAATATGTTTGACTTCTTCCGAATTTCCTTTGTTTTCACTATTTGATTCTTTATTATTTTTATTATTTCTTTCATCTTTATAAGTACTAGAAGAATTCCCTATATTTAATACATTAAAATTTTTATTAAAATATTTTTTTCTCTTTCTTGAATATATTCTTTTATTTATATTTCTATTAGTATTATATATATTTATTTTATCTTTTACTTCTTCTTTATTATTACAATTATTTAATATTTGATTTTTTTTTAAATATATATTTACATAAGGTTCGATATTCTCCTCATTTTGTATATTATTATTATTTTGATTTAATTCAATTCCTTCTTTTATAAGTTTTTGATAATTAGATGACTGGTTATTGGGGGTTTCTTCCAAGTATGAACTTCTCATCTGAGGGACATACACTCTCCTTGGGGGAAACATAATATCTTTTGCTTTTCTTAAAATTGTTGGCTTTTTTGACATATTTCTTCCTTTTCTATTCAAATTTTCATCTGTATTCATTACAAAATCTTCAGTATCTAATAAAATTACATAATAATTAACTAATAAATTTAAATAATAAGCTGCTGTAAATACAATACTACTTATACCACCTATATCTGAAAGAACATCTTGAAATCTATCATAACTTCTTTCATAATATTGTAAACTATTTTGCATCCAGAAATAAATACCTATAAGACACCCATTTAATGATTGTCCTTCAAGCAAAGTACTTTTTTCCACCGTATGCTTTTCATTTTGAGTAAAAAAATATGAATTTTCTTTAACTTCATTATCAAAAACAAAACCATCATGTGTAATCATAATTGCTGGATTGAAATTTAAATGATTTATTATATACATTCCATTAGTTATAGCACTTGTTAATTCATAAAAATATTTTGTAAAAGGCATTTTATAATTCAACATATCAGCATAATGATCTATTAATTGATATTTTAAACTTACTCTAGTTAAAAATTCATTTATTTCATCCACAGATTTACATTCAACATCTTGTGATTTCAATAAATCAGGAGCTTCATCGCATCTTTGTATAATTAAACCATAATAAGTTCTTTCTGGATTCGAACACCCTTTTATAATAATTGGCCATCTAAATCCTTCTTCATCAGTATTATAATATTTTTTTGTATCTTTATTATAATATTTTCTTATACAAGCTGATTGTTCATAATAATCAAAATTTACTAAATTTGATATACCTTTTGTATCTGAACTATTATTACAAAATCCATATATCCAATGGTCTTTTTGTTCTAAAATAGCAGGGTTTTGCATATATTCTTCATAGTATACATCATCAAAACCTATTGCTCTAAAAATTGAAAAATCAAAAGGGATTACTTCATTTGTTCTTGTATCAGCAATTTGAATAAAATTAAAAATTGAGGATGAATTAAGGGGGAAAGAACCTGCATCTTCGACGTATCGGTTAAAAAAATATGCCTTTGGATTTGATTTTCTTATAAAATCCAGCATATAATAAACACCGGAGATAAATACTAAAACATAAGCTATAAATGTCATAATTCCTGAAATAATTGAGGAATGTTGATCTTCTTCTTTGAAGAATAATGTAATTGGAGGGGATAACATATCTATTTTTTTGATAAACATTTTTATTATAAATTGAATAATTTAATTTACTGAAATAATTTATTGTTTTTATAATGAAAAATTAATTCATAAATTTACTAAAAATAATTTATTTTTTTTTTTGGGGATTGGGGATTGGGGATGGGGGATTGGGGATTGGGGATTGGG
>JAEEGK010032260.1_pt1 | contig 10257 bp, 10 predicted proteins | sample 8958771 | NCBI WGS metagenome assembly JAEEGK01 (sample SAMN16246547, study PRJNA631951) | gut metagenome | biome: gut microbiome; feature: rumen; material: SC-attached | host: Bos | place: Iran: Karaj | collected 2018-10 | reverse complement strand
TAATTAATTAAATATTAATTAATTATATTTATCTTTATTATATCCAATAATTTGTAAAAAATTTTTAGATTTTTGTTTTTCTTCAAAATATTTTTCTAAATCAATATATTTTTTAATTTTATCTTTGAATAATTTAGCTAAAACTTTATTAGCACAAATATTTAAAGCTATTTTTTTTTTATTATTTTTTACATATTCTTTAATTTTTAAACTTTCAATGATTATATTAACATAGTTAAATGATTCTCTTTTTTTATAAGTAATAACTTTAACACCACTATCAATATTAATATTTAATTTAGGATAATTTTTTCTAATTTCTTCTAAAATATAAATAGGTGTAAATTTTAAATTAGATAAAAATTTAAAAACTACTTTTGAATCTCCAATTTCAACATTATTAATAGTTATTAATTCTTCAAATTCTGGTTCAGGACAAGTTAATATATCTGTATATGTATAAATTACTTTTTTTGAATTTATTTGAAAAATAGAATTATTTGAGCCTGATTTTGAAAATGGTGTTTTTGTTTGAAAATCTAGAGATGATAATGTTTTTTTATTATTTTCTTTTATTGGATTTTTTGATATTGTTTTATCATTATCATTTTTTAAATCTTTATTATCTAATGAAAGATTTTTTTCATTTTCTTTTTTTTCTGTTAAATTATTATTTATATTTATATTTATATTTTTATTTTTATTATTATTATTATTTTTATTATTTATTTTATTCTCAATATTTGATTTATTATTACTTTTAATTAATGGATCTTTTGTTATTGTTTTTTGAGATGTTATTTTATCTTTTCCAGAATCTCTTTTTCTTTTGATATTTATTAATTTATCTTTTTCACTTTTTTTATCATTTTTTTCTTCATCATCATCTTTAATTAAAATTATATTATTTGATTGATTTTTTATTTTTTCATTATTAATTAATTTTTTTTCATCTTTTTTATCATCACTTTCTTTTTTCTTTTCTTTAGGTTTTAATATATCAATTATAAATTTTTTTAAATCCTTTTTTTGATTTTCTATCATATTTTCAATTTTTAATATTATATCATTAGTTTTATTATAATCTTTCCCATAACCATTTTTTTCCATTATTTCTTTCAGTTCATTTATTTTAAAAGGTTTTGAAAAATAAAAAAGTTTATCAATAGAATTATAAATAATATAATTTCCATTTGATAAAGGAATTGAAATATAATTTAAATCAATATTCTCATTAGAATTATTCATTCTTAAATTATAGAAATTTTTATATTTTTCTTAATTTTTATATTGGTCAATTTTTTAAATAATTAATTTTAAAAAAATTAAAAAAGAAATAAAAAAAAATATCATTTAAAAAATGGGAAAGAAACATGGTTCATTAACAAGAGCAGGAAAAGTAAGAAAACAAACACCAAAAGTAGAAAAGAAAGATAGACTTAAAAAACTTCCAGTAGGAAGAGCAAAAAAAAGAAGACAATATGGTAAAAGATATGCAGTAATAATTCCTGAAGCATCTGCTGCTGCTAAAAAGAAATTTAGATCTAATAGAAATGACATAAATAAAAAATAAATATAATAAATTTATTTTTTTTTAAATTAAATTTATTTTGAGACACATTCTAATAATATTCTATAATATTTTTTATTCTATAATATTTCATTCAATAATATTTTAATAAAAATAAAATTCCATTTCTATTTAATTACATTTTATATTCTTGGCTATATTAAAAAAAATTAAAATAAGATTCTTCAATATTCTATAATTCATATTTACAAAAAGTTGATTATATTAATTAGTTAAAATCAATTATTCATTTAAATCTAAATAACTGATTTCATCATAATCATAATATATATCATTTTTATTTTCTTCTTCTTCATCTTTTGTTGTAAAAGATGAATTTTCTTCATTTAATTTTTTTTTTCTTATTACATCTACATGATTATAATTTCTTGAACTTATTTTCATAATTTGATAATTACTTCCTGAGTAATATTCTTCAGAAGGTAATTCAGTTATATTTTTCATTTCTACTTTTTTATCTGACATGCTATTTAATAATAATTTAAATAAAAATCTAAATTTTTTTTACTTTTATAAATAATATATATATGTATTATTAAAATATTTTTTTGATATATTATTTAAATGTAATATATCATTTTTGAATAATAATTTAATTTTGCTTCATTATATTACTTAGTAATATATTATATTAAATACCAAGTTTAGACAAGAAGCTTTGGTTGATTAATTAACATTTAATCTGATTAACTATTAACATACTTATAAAAATAATTTATTGGTTATTATAATTTATTTATTTTTAATTTCATGAAAAATAAAATAATAAGAAAATTATTTTTAAAGTTTTAAGATAATAATTAATTATACCTTATTTAATTTATTTTTATACATATAAAAATAATCAATTTTTATATCCATTAATATATAAAAATTCATAAAGATTAAAAAATTTAGGTCTGGTTTGATTTAATTTTATAAACCAGATTTATACTCATAATTACTTTAATTTTATGTTTATTCTAAAAATAATATGGAAAAAAAAACTATATAAGTAATACAATTATTTAAATATTTTTCATCATTAATCATCAATTATATACATTATCAACAATAAAAAATTGGTCTATTATATACAATAATCAAATTGTTTTGGAAACATTTTAAAAATTATATATCCATAAAATTTAAACATCCCATATTTTTTTCATCATTTGTAAACAATTTTTTATTATTATTTAAAATAGAATAATTATAATTATTAGAAAAGTAAATTTTCTTAGGAGTATTATTATTAGAATTATTATTTGAATATAACTCACTTTCCGAAAGAGTACTATCAGAATTAATATCACCATTAGTAATTTCTTCAAAAATTTTTAATCTTTTTCCACAATGAATACAATTTTTAATAAATAACTGAATATAAAAATAAGGAAGAATAATGTCAGTTAATTTTCTTTCATCATGTTTGAAATTACATCTAGTACCATAAGGACAAAATCCATATTTTAAAAATGAACTACAAGGTTTTTTTTTATAATTAGAATTAAATTCTTTATTATTTAATTCATGATTTCCATGAGCAAATCTGCATTTATTTCCATATACACAAAAATTTGTTTCTATCCAACTTTTACATAATTCAGTTTTATATTTTGGATCTTTTTGTCTTTCTTCTTCATAATTTACAGGCTCTAATGCATCTTTTTTCATTTTTATTTTTTTTTTCTTTCCATTGACAAACAGTTTATTCATTAACTGTTAATATAATTGATATTTTTTGACAATATCAAAAAAAAAATTTCATTTAAAAATATTTATAATAGAAATTTATTTTATATAAAAATATTTTTTATAATGTATAATCAACAAAATTATAATTTTAATAATCAAAATTTTGATATTGATTGTTCAATTCCATGTCATCCAATAATGAAAACTTTAAGTTCTTGTCCAACAAAAATAATAAATTTTGAAAATCCATCAAAAGATGATTTTCATGAAATTATAATGATTATATTATCTTGTAGTCCTTATCCAGCAAGTTTTATTATTTTATTATGTGGAACTTATTATAGAACAACGAGAAGTGTTTTAATTCTTTTAATGGTTTTAATTCAAAATTTTATGGTTGAATTTTTAAAAAATAATTTAAGAGACCCAAGACCAAATTTTAAATGTAATCATCAATTTGGAAATCCTTCTAATTATACTTGTTTTTATACTTGTATTATTGTTTGGTTTATTTTGGAGGGATTTTTTACTGAAAAAAAATATCAATTTAAATATAATAAATTTTTATTTCCTTTATTTATTGCTTATCCTTTTATTATTTATAGTAGATATTATTTACATTATCATACTATTGAACAAATTGTTACTGGGATTGTTTTAGGTTCTTTTGTTGGGATTGTTTGGTATTTTTTGAGTATTAAATTTATTTTAAAAAGTGAAAATCCTTTAAGGAGAATTTTTTATAAAATGGAAATTAAAAATTCAATGACAAGTGATTTAATTGGTAATTTTGATTATGAAGATATGCAACTTGATGATGATTTTATTAAACAATATCAAAATTTATTAAAAAAGAATGAAAAATTAGAACATTTAAAACAAAATTTAAGAAAAATTACAAGGAATATTAAAAATATGGATTTTATGAAAGAACAAGAAAAAATGATGTTTATGAATAAAGAAAATGAAGAATAAATGTTCTTTTTTTTTAACTAATAATAATATGACATAAATCAAAGTATTTAATATATTTAATATTTAAATTAAAAATTTTCATATTTTTATTTTTCAAATAAATTTACTTTTGGTTTTTCTATTGTTTGACTTTCATTTTCATTTGATTTTATTTCTTCATTACCAAGATTTTTAATTTGATGAAAAATATGTTCAACTTCTTGATTAAATGCATTTACAATTTTATTTTGTTGAGAAAAATAATTAATCATTATTTCATGTATATCTTTACCCATTAATTTTTTTGTTCTATTATATTCTTCAACTAATTTTTCAGTATAAAAACCATAAATTAATTTTGTTTGATATACACTTTCAGTTTCTTTTGGAATCATTTTTAAAAATGCTAATTCTTTATCTTGTTTAATATTTATTGTATCTATTATTTCATTTGAATTAATTTCCCATTTTGAAACATCAACTTTTTCAAAATAATATTGTTTTTTATTTTGTAATTTTTCTTCTTGTTTATAATAATTATTTTTATAATTATCAACTTTTATAGCATATTCTTTAATAATATTATATTGTTTTTTACAAAATTTAAATAATTCTCTTAAATTAACTTCAATTAATTCTGATTGTATTTTTAAAGAATCACTCCAATTACTCATAAAATCTTTTAAATTTTCATATGCATTTCCCATAAATTCATCATTTGCAAATTTATTTTTAGTTAATTTATCAAAAGTCAATGAAAGATTTTTTAAAGATTGACTCATATTTTCCATATGCATTCTTAAATCTTTAAAATCTAATGATAATTGTTTAAATAATAAAGCATTAATTTCAGAATTATTTTTAACTTTACCATTAAAATTTTCATTCTCTTGATTTAAAATAACTTTTAAAACACCATCATTTGATTTTAATTCATTTAAATTACTTGGACTTTTTGTTTTATTATATGCATTTTTTTTATTAATAAATTCTTCTTCTTTAATACTAAGAAAATCATAAATAATTTGACTACTTTTTAATAAAGGATCCTTAATTAAAAAAGTTAAAAATTTTTCAAGTGTTCTCATTCTTTTTTTAGTAAAATCATCACCAAATCTATCACCAGCATTTTTAACTTTAGCATATCTTGGAATTATAATTTGAGGAAAAAATGTCATTAAAATATTTCTTAACCATTCAAAATCATTAAATCTTCTTCTAACACTTAAATTTAATTCTTCTGTTGTAATTGCATATGTTATATATGATTTTGAAAAAATTCCACCTTCTATTTTTTTTGGTTGATCTACTTTTATTGTTATTTTATCTAATTCACTTAATGGAGTTTTTTCTATTTCTTTACAATATATTTTTGTTAGTAGAATTTCATTTCTTTTTACATATTTTGCTCTTAATTCATGTTCTGATAAATTTTCATCTTTTAATCTATCATTTTTTTCTTCTTCTTTTAATTCATTTTCTTCATTTTTTGTTTCTTTTTGAGTAGTAACATATTTTTTTTCTTCTTTTGGTTCTTCTTTTTTTTCTTCTTTTATATCATTTTTCATTTTAATAAATGAATCAACACACTAAAATTTAACAAAAATAATAATAAAAAATTACTTGTTTTAAATCTTCTAAAGTATAATTATTAATATCAGTTGCATCTTCCCCATTAATTCCAATTAAATAATTCATAAATTCATTTGGATCATATCCACTATTTATAATCTTTTCTCTTAAATAATTTTGTTTAACTTCCATTTCGTCACTCATTTAAAATAAAAATAATTAATATTTTTAAAAAAAATATAATCATCTCAAATAAAAATATAATTAAAAAAAAAAATAAAAAAAAATAAAAATATTAAAAAAAGTAACTATCAAAAAAAAATATAATATAAAAAAATGCCACAATTAGTTCCAAAAAGTAAAGCAACAGATTTAGATGATAAAAAAACTGGAACTGGAGATAAAACTACTCCTCAACTTCCAAATGATACTTCTTTTCAAACAAATTCATCTTCAAATCAAAAAAAAGTAAAATTTGATGGTTCTAAAAAAAAAACTGAAGAATTAAATAAAAAATTATCTAAATTAAAAAGTCAAATTTCAGATGAAAAACAAGAAACAATTAATCAATTAAAAGATATTAATTATCAAATTTCAGAAAGAAAAGAAAATATTACAAGATTAACAAATGATAATAATATTTTATTAAAAGAATTAAATAAAATTAAAAATGAAGTTGAAGATAAAGTAAAATATAAAAGAGTATATAAATATAAAGAAGATCAAATTGAAAAAGAAGCTAATCAATTAAATAAAGATATTGAAGTTTTTGAAAAAGAATTAAAAAATTCAAAAAAAATGACTTTATTAGGTTATGCAAAAGAAAAAGAATATTTAGAAAAATTTCTAAATAATAATAATGAAAAAGTATTAACTCAAATGAAAGAAGAAGTACAATATCACAAAGAATTATATGAAATAAATAAAAATAAATATACAGAATTAAAAAAAAATATTGCAACACATAATTCATGTAAAAAGAAAATAAATCAATTAAAACAAAAAATAATTTATTTAAAAAATCAATTAGAATATGAAAATAAATTTTCAGATAAAATAATGTCAGAATATTCAAAAGAAATTGAAGATCAAGATGAAATGTATTTAGAAGAAGAATCAGTTGATGAAAGATTTCAAAATAGAAATAAATATAAAAATAAAAGATATGAAGAATCAAAATTAATGAGAAGAGGTTTATCAAATCCAGTTTTAAATAAAAGAAAATTAAAAATTCCATCACCAGAAAGTTTTCAAGATGCAAAAGAAATACAAAAATCAAGAAAATTAAATAAAACAATTTTACCAATTTGGGAAGAATTAGAAAAAGTAAATGAAAAATATATAAAATCAATGAATGAAAAAAAAACAAATGAATTATTTAATGGAGAAGAAAATCCTTTACCAAATTGTTTATTTACAAATAATGAAATAAAAGTTCTTTGTAAATTAATTCCAGAAGAGAATTTAGAAAATTTTTCTGAAAGATTTTTTAAACTTGAAAGAGAAAGACAAGAAATGGAAGATTTATATTATAGTAATCAAGATAAAAAAAATGAATTAGAAGAAAATAAAACAAAAATTGATCATTCTGCTTTAAAAATGAAAGAATTAAATCAAACTGCAATTCTTATAAAAGGTGAATTAACTAAATTAAAAAAAATGATTAAAGATAGAAAAGAAACTTTAAAAATTCAAGGGACTAAATTAAAAGAAGTTAATTATCTTTATAATATTAAAAAAAGAGAAAATATTCAATTAAAACAACATTTATCTTATTTAAATGAAAAAATAAAAAATGGTGAACTTGTTATACAAGAACAATTTAAAGAAGAAGAAGAAAAGAATAAGAAAAAGAATAATAAAAATGAAGATGATGATTCTGAAAATGAAGAAAGTGAAAGAAATAAAAATGAAGAAGATGAAGAAAATGAAGGAGAAGAAAATGGAGAAATTGAAAGAAATGAAAATGAAGGAGAAGAAAAAGAAGGAGAAGAAAATGAAGGAGAAGAAAATAATAATGATGATAATGATAATAATGAAAATTTGACTCATAAAAGTGATAATAATGAAAATGTTGATGAAAATGGAAAAGATAATGAAAATGAAAATAATGATAATAATATTAATGAGGAAAATAATATGGATAATAATATTAGAGATGATGATGATGATGAACAATAATAAATAATTTTTATAATTGATTTTATTTAGTTTTAAATATTATATAGAAAAATTGAGTTTTTTTAAATATTTTTTTTAAAATATAAATTTCATTTTGATAGAATAGAATTAAAAAATATTTATTATTAAATTTAAATTTTTTTGATTTTATTCAATTTATTTTTAAAATATTATTTACATTATTTTAATAACAAATTATTTTTTATTTTTTAAAATGTCAAATTTATTTTTAACTTCTGTCCCAAATAATATTGAAAATCAAAAAAATTTAAATAATAGTAATAATTCATCAAATAGAAATTCATTAGATATATATAATCAATATAAATCGAATATGTATAAAGAAAATATAATTCAAAAATCATTTTTAACAGAAAATACTTCATCAATTGATACAGAACCAAAAAAGACAGAAATTGAATTATTAATGAGGTAAATTTATATATATAATAATTATAATAGAATTAAATCAAATGATAGAGAAGATTATGATGAACAAATGAAAATTGTTTTAATAGTTTCATCAGTAAAAAAACAAAAAATTCAAATTCAAATTACTAATCCAAAAGATCCTTTAGTTTTATATTTATTAGATATTTCAGAAGTTGAATTTCATCAAATTAAAACTGAACAAAGTATTTTAATTGATTTTCAAAATTTTCCTTCTTTTATGATTAAAATGATTAATTTATGTATTGATGATAATAATAATAAATATTATTGTATTTTACAAAAATTAAATTTGAATGAAGCATTATTTATTATACAAGAAAGAAATAAATTTAGAGAATTAAATCATTTAATATTAAATTTAACTCAAGCAAATGATACTATTGTTAAAAAATTTTTAGGTTCTATGACAATGGAATTTAAAACTAAATACAATAATATTTTAAATGATTTAAATAATTTAAATATAAATTATAAAAAATTATCAGAAGAAAATAATCAATTAAAAGAAGAAATTGATAAAAATGAATTTGAACAAAAAAAAAATATTGATAATTTAATAATAGAAAAAGATATTGAAATAAATAATATAAAAGAACAATCATTTCAAGAATCAAAAAATAAATTAAATGAAATAGAAAAAGAAAAAAATAATAAAATATCAGATTTAGAAAATAAAATAATATCATTACAAAATAATATAGAAGAATTACAAAAACTAAAAAATGAATTAGAAGAAAATAAATCAAAAATGGAATTAAATAAAAAAGATTTAGAAGGTAAAAATGCAATATCAAATTCAGAATTAAATATTTATAAAGAAGATATATCAAAATTAAGACAAGAAAATTCAGATTTAAATCAAAAATGTTTTTTACAAGAAAAAGAGATAACTGAATTAACTTTTAAATTAGAAAATTTAACAAAACAATTAGAAGAAATTGATAAAGGAGGAATAAATTTAAATCAATTAGTTGATACTTTAACTAAAGAAAGAGAATCAAATGAAGATAATATTAAATCACTTAAAGTTTCTAATAATAAATTAGAAGATAAATTACAAAATAGTATTAAAGAAATAAATAAAGGAAATGAAATTATTCAAAAATTACAAAATGAAATTAAAAATCAAAAATCAAAATTAAAAAATATTAAACAAGCTTTAAATAGTCAAGAAAAATTAACACATGAAAAAGAAATGTTATTAGATTCTAATTCTAGAATTTTAAATGATGAAAAGAGGAATATAGATTTGAAAGATAAAGAAATTAATAATTTAAAAAATCAAATTGATGCTTACTCAATGAAAATAACTCAAAATGAAAAATTAATTGAAGATAATAAACAAATGATTATGTATTTAAATAAAACAAAAAATGATAATATGAATAATCCATTTAGAAGTAGATTTATTAATAATAATGAAAATAATGAAAATTTCAATTCAAATGCTTTTAATAATAATTTTAATGGTAATAATAATATGAAATATAATTCAAATTTCCAAAATAGAAATTATTATAATCAAAATAATATAATTTCAAATAATATTAATCAAAATAATGAAAATAATTTTTCAAATAATCAAAATAATAAATTTCAAAATTCAGGTATTAGTAATAGTGAAATGATAATGCCAGAAACAAATTTTTTAAATATACCAAGAAATAAAAAAATGATTAGTATAAATTCATTAAGTAGTTCTAATAATTCAGTTAATAATTTTAAAAATATTGAAGAAGAACTCCCAAGACAAATGATACAACCACAGAAAATAATATCAAAACCAGAATAATATTTTTCTAATATTTAATTTTTAATTTATTTTCACT
>JAEEGK010032254.1_pt1 | contig 10258 bp, 8 predicted proteins | sample 8958771 | NCBI WGS metagenome assembly JAEEGK01 (sample SAMN16246547, study PRJNA631951) | gut metagenome | biome: gut microbiome; feature: rumen; material: SC-attached | host: Bos | place: Iran: Karaj | collected 2018-10 | reverse complement strand
AGTAGTAAATCCAAAAATGCCATGTACAGTTGATGCAGTTGAATTATCTAAAATGCAAGATGAAGGAAAAATAAAAGGATGTATTATTGATGGTCCTTTAAGTTTAGATATGGCAATTTCTAGAGAAGCTTGTGAACATAAAAATGGTTTAGGAAGAAAAGTTGTTGGTGATGCTGATATTTTACTTTTCCCTGATATTCATGCTGGAAATTTAGCTTATAAATTAATTGTTCATACTACACAATTTTTAAACGGATGTATTTTAACTGGAACTAAAGCCCCTGTTATTTTAACCAGTAGAAGTGATAGTATTGAAACTAAACTTTATTCTATTGCTTTAGCTTCTGTTGTTGCAGAACATTTAAAAAACAAATAAAATTGGCTTTTTATTTATATTTTTGATTTTTTGAGTTATTTAAATGATATTTTGCTTTTTTTAATGGTTTTTATTCTATTTTATTTTTGTTTTTAAAGTATTTTTTTTCTATTAAAATTTATTTTTTATGCTTTCTTTTGATAAAAAATAATTAAAGTGAAAATGAATAAAACACCTTATCATAAAAGACCCAATTTAAATAATCATTATAAGAAACAAGGTCATTATAACAATCATAAAAATAACACATTTAATTTAGGTTATTATGAAAATAATAAAAAATATTATTATAATAATTTTGATTCATATGATAATTATGAACAATATGAAAATTATACTTATAATGATAATTATAACTTCAAAAAGAATAATAATTATTATGGAAATAAAACTTATAATAATATTAATAATTCTTATGAACCAATTGATGATGAAGAAATAGTTTCTTATATAAATACTCAACCTACTAAAATTAGTAAATATAATTATGAACCTAAAGAAAAAAAAGAAGAAATATTAAAAATTAAAATAAATATAAAAGGTGAAATTAAAGAATTAATTATATATAAAGATGATAAAGATATTAATAATGTTATAAATAAATTTTGTGATGAAAATAAAATCAATTCTAAGTTAAAAAAACCTTTATTAGATAAAATAAATTATAGTATTGAAATTTCAAATAATTTTTTTAATAAATTAGTACTAGAAAAGGAAGATATTGAAATAATAAATAAATTAGGAAAAATATATAATAGTAATAATAATAATAATTAGGGTATAATTAAATAATTTAAATTTAATTCAAAACAAGATAATAAAATAAATAAATTAACAAAAAAAAAACAAAAAAATTGTTTTTTAAATTTTATAATAATTCCAAAAAAAAATAATTTTAAAACCAAAAAAAAAATGCAAGACACAAAAATCCTTCAAAACCACGCAGAAATAATATCAAGTAACACACTTCCACCTCCTCGTTTTGGTCACACAGTGAACTTAGTCTCAAAGACAACAATAGTAATATTTGGAGGAGCAATATCAACTCCAGGAAACTACACAATGACTGCAGACTTATACCTATACAGCATGCCAACAAACCAATGGAAGAAGTTAGAGACCTCCTCTATAGGTCGTACTCCTCATGCTCGTGCAGCTCATGCCAGCGCAACTGTAAGGGAATCTCAACTCTTATTTTATGGTGGTTCAATAGGGAATGGTCAGTATGCTCAGGATGATTTATGGTTCCTTGATATAAAGAATAATGAAGATGCTTCTTGGATGCAAGTACCAATAGAAGGAGCTACTCCAGGTCCAAGATATGGTCACAGTATGGTTTATATTCTACCAGTTCTTGTTCTTTTTGGTGGTAGTTCAAGTGGTTCACAAAATCAAAGAAATGAAATTATGAGTGATGTTTGGGTATTTGCTACTGATAAAACTCCTTTTAAATGGGTAAAATTAGATATCATTGGAAGTAATCCTTCAGCTAGATTATATCATTCCGCATGTGTTTATAGTAAATATAATGGAGGTAGTGATGCAATGATATTATTTGGAGGTAGAGGAAATCAAAATTCAAGTTTAAAAGATTTAAATTTATTATATAAAGAAGGTAGTGAATATAAATGGGGAAATATAACTGGAAATGGGGATGTTGTTCCTATTGCAAGACATCAACAAAGTTCTTCTATTTTTGGTCCCTTTTTATTTGTTGTTGGTGGAAGAGCCAGTAATAATATTCAAACTACTTTTGATGTTTTTTCTTTCGTTTCTAAGAAATGGTTTAGATTTGGTACTATTGGCTTATTTAGACATACTGTCTGGATTTACTTTAATGGGAATAGTAATAATCAAGAAAAAGTAGAGTTGTATCTTTTTATTTATGGTGGGTTTGACAGTGAAAATAATTCACAAATTAATTCAAATTTATATAGGATTAATATTATTAATTTATTTTCTAAGAATGAAATATTGAAAAAGGAATTAAGTGAGCATATTAATACTCTTTTAATTAGAAGTAATGCTAATAATAAGAATAATCATTTAAATGGAGGGAATAAAAATCATTTTGAATTAAATAATAGAGTTGTAGTATATAATATTCCAGAAGAAAATAATTTAGGAACATTAATTAAGGAAATATCGTATAGTAAATTAACTGAAGTAGATAAAAAAATAGGAGATAAGCAAAATGATTTAAATTCAAAAAGACAATCAGAATACGATGAAGACATAGTAAGAGAATTTTTACAATTATTACCAAATCCAGATGAAGAATATATTCCTTATAAAAATAAGGAAGAAATTATAGTAATGAATAAAGAATATATATCAAAATTAATAACAGATTGTAAAAATATGTTAATGAAAAGTCCTACTGTAATAACTTTAAGATCTCCAGTTAAAATATTTGGAAGTATAAATGGACAATATAATGATTTAATGAGATATTTTAGTTTATTCGGAAGACCAAGTGAATTTAAAGGAGATATTGAATGTATGGATTATTTATTTTTAGGTAATTTAGTTAATAGAGGAGCATTTTCATTAGAAACATTTTTATTATTAATTGCTCTTAAAGTTAAATATAATAGTAATTTTCATATTTTAAGAGGAAGTCAAGATGATATTGAAATAAGTAAACATTATGGTTTAGCTGAAGAATGTAAAAATAAATTAAATGAAAATACAAGTGATAAAAATTCAATATTTAAAAAAATATGTGAATTATTTGAATGTTTACCATTAGCAGCAATAATAAATAATCAAATTATTTGTATACATAGTGGAATTGGTGAACATGTAAAAACAATAAATGATATAAATAATATTAAAAAACCAATTTCAATAAAAGATAATAATATTGTACAAGAATTATTATGGAGTACACCAACAGGAAATACTTATAAAGAAGAATATAATGTTAATAATTTTACTTTTAATTATAGAAAATCTCATTTTGATGATAAAATGTTAAATGAATTTTATCTCAAAATAAAATGAAAATGTTAATTAGAAGTCATGATGTTTGTGATTCTGGAATTGAAAAAATATTTAATGATAAAGTTATTTCTATTTTCTCTGCTACAAATTATTGTGGTAATTTTAATAATAGTGGTGCTATGTTATTAATTAAAAAATCTTATGAAATTCAACCTAAAATTTTAACTTGTGAAGATAATTATAGTGTTTGGATTAAAGATAATTGGAATAAAAGTGAATATCCTCCTTCACCTAAAAGAATATATAAAAATAAATAATAGTAATTGAAATTAATGAAAATTTTTTCTTTTTTTTGTAAAAATTTTTTTTAAAAAAATTAAATATTATTGTACATATATATTTACATATTTATATATTAATTTTTTTTTTTTCTTTTTCTTTTTCTTTTTCTTTTTCTTTTTTCTTTAACATTTCTTCCACAATAGGATTTATTGGAGGATTAATTTCTCCTGGTAAAGGATAATATGGTCCTAAATTTTCTTCTTTTTTTAATAAATTATAATGCTTTTTTTTTTCAGCTATTTTTGATTTTAAAAATTCTTTTTGTTTAAAAGTTTTAGTGAGTATATTTTCTATTTTTTCCATTTTCATTTTTTCTATGTCTTTATTCTTCTTTTTTTCTTTATTAATTTCATTTAATTCTTTCAAATAAATTTCATATGCTTCTATATCAATTTGTTTCATAAACTCATTATATAATTTTTTATTTTGAAAAACATAATCATCAGAAATTTTTAAATTAATTTTCTTTTTTATTTGTTGAAAATTTTTTTCTTCTAACATTTTATATTTATTAAATGGTTTGTTGTCATAATCAGTAATTTTTGGAATAGGATTTTCATTTAATTTATTTTTTAAATTTTGAATTTCTTCATATTTCTCACTTAATTTTTCATTATTTTCATCAATACTTTTAACTAATTTTTTTCCTCTATTAATTTCTAAAGAACATTTTTTAATTAATTGATTAAATTTACTGATTCTATAATTTTGGTCTTTTCCCCATTTTCTCACATTAGATTGTTCTTGAAATTTATCAATTTGATTTTTAATAATTTGTAAAAAAGAACTAGGCTTTTTTTCTCCATTAATAAAATTTGTTTTTTTCATTCTTTTAATGATTTTCATATAATCATTTCTTTCTGTTTTATTTTTTTTATCAAATAATAATCTTTTGATTGGATTATTATCTGATAAATCAACAAACCAAGGTTCATCTTTATTATCATTATTATTATTATCATCATTATTTTCTAATTTTTTTATTTCTTCTTTTTCTTTTTCGATTATTTCCATATAATTTGATATTGAAGTTTTTTTTAATGGAACTGATTTCCTTGTTATAAAAATATTTGGTAAACTTTGTTCTCTTATTATTTTTTTCAAAACCATTTTCTTATCTGATTCTTCTTTTGTTAATTCATCTTTTTCATTTTCATTTATTTTATTATTATCTTTTTTCATAAAATCTATTTGTTTTCTTAAAAACACTGAATAATTTTTTTTAAATCTTTTAATATTATTTTTTTTTCTTTCGGAATGACGATATTTCATAAAATCAGAAAAAAAAGGATTTTGTAAATAATCATTTACACATTCTTGTTCTCTATTAATTATATCATGAAAAGTAATTGAACTATCTTTTTCTTTTCCAAAAGCATTAGATAATAATTTATTTAAAATACTTAATCTTTCTATTTGACTTTGATTAACTAAATCTCCATCCCAATTCATTTTTTTCTTAATAAAATATATTTAAATGAAATTTAAATTATATAAAAAAGAGAATTAAAAACAAAAGAATAATTATAATTCAATATTATATTGTTTATGTTCTTCATCTTTTTCAATGCATTTATAACACATTCTCTTTTTACATAAATTACAAAATAAAGTTTGCATTATACAACAAGTTTCAATAATTTTTTCATGTTTGCATTTAAAAATTTTACAATTATCATAAGGTCCTTTAACTTGATGTTTATTTTTTTCAATACAAACAGGGCAATATTTATTATTGCATAATTCACTAAAACATAATCTTTGACAATTAATACAATATTTTTTAGAACCACATAAATCACAAGATTCACAACATTGAGGACATAAAATTTTTTCACAATCGTTATTTTTACATTTAATTGCACATTTTCCTTTACAATATTTTTTCCTACAAATTGGACAATAATATTTATCTTTAGTTATACTTTTACATAAAAAACAACTTCCATTATTAATTGAAGGAGTAAATGTTTTTATTACTAAATCTAACCAATTATATTCGCTTACTTTTTCTAAATAATTTTTCATTAACTCTTTATTATTTTTTATTAAAATATTTTGAGTTTTTGTTATCCTTTCCTTTTTTTCTTGATTTTTTTCCTGATATTTTTTCAATAATTTTTCTTTTTGAAGAAATAATTCTTTTTTCTTTTCAAATAAACTATTATAAATTGGATCTGATGAAAGTTCTTTTTTTATAAATTCTTCATCCAATAAATTTTCTTTTATTGATTTTAAAGTCTTTTCCTTTTCTAAAAGAGGATAAGAATAAAAAGATAATTTTAAATTATTTTCTTTTATTTCATTTAAATTTTGATTAACAAGAACTTTTATTTTTTCTCTATGTGAATTAGATAAATTAACACATAAATATTCAAATTTTTTTTCAATTTCTTCAGGTTTAATTTCTTGAATAACTTTGGTTTCTTTTGAACCACATAAAATTATATGTTTAATAAAATTAGTTTGATTATTAAAAGATTCATTACAAATATAACATTTAATATTTTTTTCATCATTATTTTCATCTTCAATTTTATTAATAATTTTATTTAAAAATAAATCATTAGTTAATTGAGTATTATAAGGAATTATTTTATCAACATCAGTATCAATAACATTATCACATATATCATCTATTATCATACAATTTTTATTAATAAATCTACTTTTGTAAGGGCATCTTTCTATATGTTCTAAAATTTGAATTAAAGGAAAAGTTTCTTCTTGACAATTGTATTTACATTTAATTAATAATTTATCTTCTAATAATTGAAATAAATGTCTTGGTCTTCTTAATTCTTCTTTATGTTCACATGAACATTTCTCACAAAATGTTTTTTCACATATAGAACAAAATACCGGATTTAACATTAATTCCTTACATTTCTCACAAATTAAAAAAGGTAAATATTGCTCAACTTTCTTTTTATCATTCTCCTCTAAATAATTAATAAAATTAATAGTTAATTGACTCATAAAAAATAAAAAAAAAATTAAAGAAAAAAAATTTAAATTGAATGTCAGAAATTAGAAATAATACAATTAGAAGAAATAATTAAAAAAATAGAAAATTTATTTATCCAAACACTTTCATATAAATAGAAAAAATAAAGTATTATCAACAATTGAAAAAATAAGTGAAGAAAATATCATTTGTCCTGTTTCTAAAAAGAAAATTTTGATAATAAAATAATAATAGAAAATAAATTTGTAAAAAGAAAAATAAAATAATGATTATATTTTCACTCCTCAAGAATTAATAATTTTGAGTCTGAAGAAACATTAATATTTGAAAGTAACTTTAAATTTACATATACATTTAAAAGTATTCCTAATATTATTTATCAATCTTTAACATTACAAAAAAATTAAATTAAAATCAAAATGGATTTAAAATTAAAATTCCAATGAAAAAAAAATAAAGATAAATCATTTCTAAAAAATTTATCAAATAATTAATGGAAATATTATTATAAATATTAATTGTATATTAAGAATGTAAATGGAAATAAAGTTGATAATGGAATTAAACTGCAGAAATTATCTTTAAAATGTATTATTCTTTGTTTCAAAGTTCATATAAAATTTTATCTTCTATTGTTACATAATCAACAAAAATAAAAAAGAAAATGAAAATTCTAAAAGTAATATTTATAGTAGACAAAGATAGAAGATTTACATTTGATAACATAACATTAAAAAATTTAATAAAAATGATAATAGAAGCAGCAAACATAGGAAACATAGGATTAAAAATATATAAAAATATAATAGAATGTATTCAAAAAGAAAATGAAACATTAGATTTTTTATTTCCCAATTTATAAAATGTATATTATCTTTCGCAGATGATACATAGATGATTATAAAGAATTAATAAATTAAGATTATATAGACAATATTGTCTTTACATAAAGCTAAATATCCTTATTTTATTGTTTTACTTGTCATAAAAGTATTTATTCTTCTTGTGATATGAATCCTGAAAAAAAAAAATTATGAAATTAAAGAGAATTATTATTATTTATAATCTTAATTACAGAATTATTTCAAGATTTAAAAATTACTAAGGCTTTAATCAAGTCAATATTGATGAATTAAAAGAAACAATTATATATTCTTAATAAAGTATTAAAAGATATTTCTATGTATTATTTCTAATTTCTTGATAGAGAAAGTATTAATTTATATAAGAAAAATTTAATTTTACTTAAAAAACATTGTGATGATGGTTTATATAATTAAAAGTTTTTAATCGAAGATTTAATAATTGATGAAAATATATTTATAACATTTGATAAAAAATAAAAGAAATTGAAATTTAAAAAAATAAATTAAAATTAGATGTTGAACAATATGAAATTTTCCGAGAATAATTAAAAATAATAAATTAAAGAATAGATAAAGTATATAATGATATATTTTATTTTTTAAATCTATTTAAATAGTGATTATTATAATAATATAGTACATGAAATAGATAGAAAAATAGAATGTGTTCCAATAAATAGAAAAGAAATATTTGATACATTATTAAATGGAATTAAAGAGAAAAGAAGGATTTAAATCAGAAAAAAAAAATGAAGGAGATGATTATGAAAAACTTTATATATCGAAGTTGAATTTGCTCTATATAAATTATTTTGAACATCAATTATCTTTATATGACTATGTCTTTTTTCTGTTAAAATCATGTAATCTTTCTATATTATTTTTAATTGGAGCATATATTAAAAATTATTCTGAAATTACAATATAATATATTGATAATTAAAAATGAATAATATCAAGGGTAATTTCAGATTTCATCCGATGTTATATATTAAAGGCAATTAATTATTTATCTTCTTTTGTAATAATATTTTTGATGATTTTTTAATAGTGTTGAAAAAGGAAATTCAACTGGAAAAGGATATTTTAATATTATTCATAATTCTGGAAATTATAATATTTCTTCAATTCCTGATGATAAAGATAATATATTTATCATTGGTGGAAAAGGAAATAATAAAGAAACTATTCAATATAATTTTATTATTAATGAATTTAGTAATTATCTTTTTATTCTTTCTGATAATGCTTCTTTTCATCTAACTATTATGCTTAAATTAAGTCATTTAATTTTTGGGAATTTTACTCTTGAAGATAGATTGTCTTTTATTAAACTTTATTTTAAATAAAGTGAGTATAATTATTTTGGTTATAAAAAATAATTGAATATAAATATTGCTTTATTTTAATTTAATTATATTAAGTTTTTTAAAATTTTAATTCTTTTAAGATTTTTTATTGGAAAATTATTAAATAGAAGAAAGTTTAATTTTAATAATTTTCATTCAAAGGAAAAAGACACAAATAAAATTGATAAAAATAATATTATATACAAAAATTTGAAGATATAACAAAGAATTTAAAGAATATTAAAAATTTCTTTTGTTGTCCTCATATAATTAATTTACTTTTTTTATCTGGATCAATTTCTTTTATATATTCCTGATTTTTAGAAGTTAAAATATCTTTTAATGTAACTATTACATTATCTATATTAATTATTTCATCATGTTCTTTTAATTTCAATTTTTAATTTTTGAGAATTTGATTTTTCTTCAAAATGATAATTCATTATAAAAGATTTTATATAAGATGGATTGATTGAATATCTATATATTTCTGTTTGCCCTATTTCAACCCAACTTTCACTTTCATTTCTATAAACTATAATAAATGAATTTAAGGAATTTTTAATTTTTGGTTAGTTCTTACATTGAAGAAATATTTCTGTTTTAATTAATAATGTGTCTAATTGATGTCCTAATAATAAATCATACTTACTAAAATATTCATTTATTTATTTTTTTTTTGATTTATTTTTAAATAATTTTGTATTTATCATTTTTTTTATTAAATCTTTTAAAAATAATATATGAAACAAAAAAAATATTAAACATATAGGACAAAGTTAAAAAAAGACAAGAAATTATATTTTTTATAATATAGTTTATAAAAAAATGATTGTAAATTCAAAAATATTTTTTCATCTTAAACTTCTGAAACTTCTGTTAAATCATTTTTAACTCTTTCATGTAAATCTTTGAAAAAATTCTCAATATTTTCATCATTTTCATTGACCAAAAAATCAAAAAGTCTATCAACAAATCCCCGGTATTTATCATCATTTTTATTAATCTCTTCTTTAATTTCACAATTCTTATTAGATGAACGAGAAAATCCAGTGGAACTTACTTTACTATCAATTTCTGTTTGATATGATATTTCTATTGATGACCCATTATCGTCATCAGTTTTCATAGGAAAATATTTATTGATTTTTCCTTTCAAATCTATTTCATCTTTGATTTTATTTTTACTTTCTGTAATTAAATCATTTAAAAAAGAATTAATTATATTAGTTGTAATTGGCTTAAATAAAGAATTGAATTCATCTAACAACTCATTATACATAATAATTTTTAATAAAATATTAATATAAACATTAAGAATTAAAAATCAATAAAATAAAAAGATTTATATAAATATTGGGGATTGGGGATGGGGGATTGGGGATTGGGCCCAATCCCCAATCCCCAATCC
>JAEEGK010032252.1_pt1 | contig 10259 bp, 6 predicted proteins | sample 8958771 | NCBI WGS metagenome assembly JAEEGK01 (sample SAMN16246547, study PRJNA631951) | gut metagenome | biome: gut microbiome; feature: rumen; material: SC-attached | host: Bos | place: Iran: Karaj | collected 2018-10 | reverse complement strand
CCCAATCCCCAATCCCCAATCCCCAATCCCCAATCCCCAATCCCCATTTTTAAATTTTAAAAAAAAACTAATTTAATAAATTGATTTATTATTTAATTAATTAAACCATATAATAATTAATTAATTTTAAAAATTTTTTATTATTTTCATGGAAAATATTAATTCATTTCATATTCAAAATAACAATAAAAATTCAAATGAATCAAATGATGATAATAAGATATTTAATAATTTTTCAAAAAGTGAAGAGCAATATTATAATCATTTAGAAAAATGTAAACTCATTCTCTCAAAAGAATTCTCTAAACGAACATTATTAGAAAATAATTCTTTAATCAACTATTTAACAAAATATTTTGAATATTTTAAAATTCTGAGTCATAATGATGAAAAAGAACTTCTTTTGCAAATTTCAAAAGTTTTAAAATTTAAACAAATACCAAAAAATACAACAATAATAAACTATAAAGAAGAAATTAAAAAATTATATATAATAATTAAAGGCTCTGTGTCTATATATAAACCATTACTTATTAAAAAAAAAATAACTTTATTAAATTACTTACTTTATTTAAATAAGTTAAAAAATCAAAATAATATCTTAAAATATAATAGAATTATTGAAAAAAATAAAGAAGAAAATATTGATATTAATTTATTATCAAAAACTAATAATTCAAATCCTATTTTAATTAAAGAATATAATTTATATATTGAAGAAGATGAAAAAATTGGAAATTTTTATAAAGGTTTTCATTTTGGTGAAAAAAGCTTGAACAAAATAGATTATATAAATTATACTATAAAAACAAATGAACAAACAGAATTTTTTATATTAAGCAAATTAAATTATAATAAAAGTATAGAAAATATAAATAATAACAAAATAGAAAATGAAATTATTATTTTTCAAAATGAATATAAATTTTTTAAATTTTTTTCTTCAATTCAATGTTTAAAATTATTAGAAATAATAAAAAATTCGTTATATACTATTAATAAAGGGGAATATTTATATAAACAAAATGATTTAAGTGAAAATATATATATTATTAAATCAGGTTCATTTGAAATTTTTAATTTAATAAGTTATGGATGGATAAAAAAATTTTTAAATTATATTGTTGAAACAAATGAAAATAATTTGATTAAATTTTTAATGGAAAAAGGAATAAAATTTAATGACGAAGATTTATTAAAGTATTATAATAAATTAATTAAAAAATCAATTAATTCTCCTTGTGAATATAATCCATTTAAATTAACTGATAAAATTATTGAAAAATATGATGATCAAAGTTATTATGATATTTTTAATAAAAAAGAAGAAATAAAAAATAAAAATAATTTAATAAAAATTAATATTATTAAAATTAATAATGATAATAATAAAGATATTTTTGGTTTAATTGATAGTGTAGATTTAAAAAAAAGATTTGTATGTATGAAATGCATTAGTGAAATTGGAGAATATTATAAAATAAGTTTATATGATTTTTTTAAAATAATAAATTTAAATATAAATGATGGTTTCAGAGAAAAGCTTATGAAATTTATTTATAATAGAAAAGAAATATTATATCAACAATTAGTGGGTGGAATTAAAAATAAAAAAATTTTTATAGATATTAAATATAATTTAAATATGAAAGATATCAAAAAAAATAATTATAATATTAAAAAATATAATGATAAAAAAACCGAATTAATTATTGAAAAAATTCCAGATAAAATAAAGGAAAATATAAATAATGAAAATTTAAGTAATATTAGTTTAAATGAGTATAATATTAAAAATCCAATTAAAAATTTGACATTCAATTATAATAATGATAAATCTAATAAAAATTTTTCAAATATTCTTTATAATAAAAAAAATAATAATTTTCATAATTCATCAATGAATAAAAATAAAACAAAATTAATTTTAAAAAAAAATACTAATATTTCTTGTTTTAATACTTTTTTTTATAAAAAAAATTATAAGAATAATAGTTATAGAACAAATAATGGTAATATTCAATATAAAATAACCTCATCTTTCAATAAAAATGATATTATTAAAAGTGTAGACAAAATTAATAAATCTATAAATATAATAGAAAATATAAATGAATATAATTATAATAATTACACTAATAATGAAAAAAAAAATAATTCTACAATTAATTATGAAAAAAGTCCGATGATAACTGAAATAAATAAAAATTTTTATAATTTAAATAATTATAAAAATAATAATACTAAAATAAAAGAATTTTATGATAAAAATTTTATAAGAAATATTGTAAAAAATAGAATATTTTCAGCAAATGAAAATTTTAATTTATCATATACAATAAGTAAAGATAAAAATAATAAATATAAAATAAATTATGATGAAAAATTAAAAAATTTAAATAAAAATAATGATGAAAAAAATAACACTTTTAATTTAAATATAAAAAATGACAAAATAAAAAATTTTAATTTTTTAAAAAATAATGACTTACTAAAGAGTAAAAAAATTTTTTTCAAAAAGGATTATAAAAAATTTTTTTATGATAAAATTAATACCAATAAATCTATTTCAAAATTTAAATTATTTAATTAATTAATTTATTTATAATAATAATTCTTATTATAAAATATTTTAAATATATTCATAAATAAATAATAATTAAATTATATTTTTAAATTTATTAAGTATAAAAAACTATAAATATATAAAAAAAAATATATTTTTTTTAATTTAAAGATTTTATTTAAATTATTATTATTTTTTGATTATTTCAAAAATAAAATCATTAATATTATATATGACGTAATGAATTTATTTTTTAAATTTTTAATTTATCTTACCTAAATATATTAAAAATAATGTCTATTAAATATTCATCTAATGAAGAATATTTATTAGGTTCATTATTATATGATTTAAATGATTCAAATTTATTTTTGTTAAATCAAGATAATAATAAAACCTTAAAATCATCTAAAATTTTTATTGATTTTGTTGATTTAAACAAAAGTTCTAATTCAAATGGTTCTTCAAAAGATTCATCATTTGTTTTTTTATCAAAAGAAGAGATATTAATTTCTCTTCAAAATCAAAAAACTACTTTGAATTTACAATCACAAATTAAACATATGTGTCAAATTGAAATAAATCATATATTTTTTGAATTAAAGGGATTATTTAGTGAAATAATAAAGGATAAAAATGGTAATTATTTTTGCAGTGATTTATTTAAGAAATTAAATGAAAAACAAAGATATTATATATTAAAAGAAATATCTAATGAATTTTTATTATTAGCAATCCTAAATTATAGTACTCATCCAATTCAAACATTAATTCAATTATCCAATTCAGATGATGAAATAAATTTTTATGATAATATTTTTAAAGATGAAAATACAATGAAATTTTTTGTTATGAATCCGAATGGATGTTTTGTAATTAAAAAATTTATATTATATCTTCCTGAAAATAAAAGAACAAAAATAAATTATTATTTTTTAAAACTTTTATATTCCTTATCTATGAATATGTATGGAGTTTCTCTTGTTAAAAAATTTATTAGTACATCAAAAAATCAACAAATTATAAATCAAATTTTTCAAATTATAATTCATAATTTTTTAAAAATTTGTCAAAATCAATATGGAAATTATTTAATACAATTTTTATTAGAATTTTCTTTAGGAACAAAAAAATTAGATATCATAAAAAATTTAATATATTTAAATTTCTATGAATTAGCCAATAATATTTATTCATTTCATATTTGTGAATCATATATAAATATTTTATCAATAAAAGAAAAAAAAAATTTATTAAAAAATTTATTGAATAATAAAAATAATAATCAAATCAAATTAAATAAATATGGAATGTATATAATTATTAAATTAAAAAAAAAATAATTTTAGTTAAAAATTGTTTATTGTTGTTTTTATAAATTATAAATTTATTAACTTGAAAATATTAAAATATTGATATATTAGTAATATATTATCTAAATTTATAATAAATTTTATTTTAATAATAATTATTATAAAAATTTTAAAATATTTTAAAATTATAAATAATGATGAAAAATTTTTGTAAATATGTCAATTTAATTTAATATTATTTTCATTTATATATAAATTAAAAAACTTTAAATAATCATCTTTAATATTTTCAATTTTATTTGAAAAAGCTTTATTTTCATTTATTATTTTATTTTTTAAATTTTTTTCATTTTTTTTAAATATATTGTTGATATCATGAATATATAAATCTGCAAATAATTTATTTGTTTTTTCTTTTTGCTTTTCATATTCATAATCTAAATTTCTATTTTCTTTTGTATAATGGTTTAATATCCCATTATCTATATTTTTAAATAATAAATTTTTATCTAATAACCCTTCAACACTTTGAGTAATTAGTTTTAATTTATTGTAATATTCGGTTTTATCTTCTCGAATAAAATCAAATTTTTTTTTGTTTTTTATATTTTCAATATCATTTTTGTTTTTATTATTTTGTATAATATCATATTTTTCATTATTATTTAAATTATTATAATTATTCATATTTTTTTTTTTAATATTTTGCAAATTTATTTTTAAATCAAATAAATTACTTTTATTTTTATTTTTATTTATATTTAAAGGTAATAAATTTTTCATTGAATTACTTTTATTTACAGAAGAATAAATAATTTTTTTATTTAATGATTTATTTTTATTTTTTTTATGAATAATTTCATATAATTTTGCAAAATGATGTTTATCAGTTAAATCTTTTATATCTTTATCAATATTTTTTCTTAAATCATTTATATCTTTTTTAACAAACGAATCAATTTTTTGTAAAAAATATAAATTTTCTAAATATGTGATGGGATTAAATTTCATAAATGCTTTATTTAATTGTTTTCTATATATATAATTTACATAAGAAAAATTTTGTTTTAAATTTTTTCTTATTTTATTTTTATTATATTCATTATCATTATTACTATAATTTTTATAAATTTGTGAAATATTTGTACTTTCAGTTTGATCATCAGTTGTTAAATATAACTGATTTAATTTATAAATGTTTTTCATTGAATTATTTATATATTTAATTTTTTTATTTGCTTTTATTATTATATTATGTGCAACAGGAGAAATATCATCATCAATATATGTAATTATATTATCTCTTTTATAATTGCTTGTATCAACAGAATTTTTTTTTATCATTTTATTTTTTTTATTTTCTCCATTTAATTCATTATTATTTTTTTTAATCAAATTCATATATTTATTAATTTTATTATTTATATTATCTGAATTAAAATTTTTTATTCCATCCCAAATTCTCAAACCTTTTATTTTTAAAATCTTATTTTTTTGATTTTGAATGTTTTTAATTGATAAAACCATTTATTAAATTATATTTAAAAATATATTATAAATTAAATTAATTTATAATTAATTTTATTAAAATTTGGTTAAAAACTTAACGAAATAATTTTAAATATTTTATATTTTTAAAAATTAATTAATTTTTTTATAAAATATTACAATTATTTATATTTAAATATTAATAAATAATTTAATTTAATCAAAATAAAATTAAATATAAATTTTAGAATAATTAAATTAATTAATTCGAAAAAAGCATAAAATGTTTAAATTTTTTGATACTAAATTAAAAAATTTTAAAATATAATATATATAACATTTTTATATCAATTAATTATTAAAAATTATTTTGCTTAGATTATTTAAATTATTTATTTTATTATTATTTAATAAATTATTATTTTATTATGAAAGAAGATATAAAAAATAATATTAATTGCAATAATAAAATTGAAATTGCTGGTGAAAAATATACTAATAATATAATTATAAAATCAAAATTAAATGATTTATCAAGTAATTTACTCACAATTATATTAAGATTTTCATCGAATTATAAATCTTTACTTTTATTTCGATTAGTAAATAAAAAAATGAAAAAAATTGTTTATAATATTTTTTTAGAGGAATTATTTTTATCTAAAAATCATAATGATTTTTTTTTTAGATTTTATTTTATTGAAAATAAAGCTATTCAAAATTATATAAATCAAAATATTATAAAATATTTAAATAATTGTGATTTATTATATGAATTTTTATCTAAAGAAAATGAAAATATATATAATAAATTTTTAATTTTTATTACAAATCTTTATTTACAAGATGTAAAAGAATATAATGTTGAAATTGAAAAAAATAAAATAATAAAATTGTCAAAAAAAATTATTAATAAATTTATTATAAATATAATAGATAGATATTTTATAAAAAAAAATATATATTATTTGGATTTTAGTCAATTAATTCCATCTAAATATACTTTTTCCATATTATGTTTAATGATAAAAAAAATAAAAAATTTTGAATATTTAAATTTAAATAATTGTATAGCAGAAGAACAAGATCTCATTACTAATTTATTAGATAATATTGAAAAAAGAGAAGATGAATTTACATTGGAAATAACAGGAGTTTACCTTAATAAACTTAATCTCAAAATTTTAAGTACTATAATAGTGAATAAAAATAATTTAAATAAAAGATTCATATTGGATAAAACAAACAAGGGAAAATTAAATAAATTTCTAAATCAAAAAGAGAAAAATAAAATGAACAAAAAACATAAATCTATATAATTAAATAATAAATTATATATTTGAATAATTTGATATTATTTATAAAAAAATAATTTTTTTTATAATTTAATTATTAAAAATGTTAAGTGAAAATCATATTAAAGAAACAATAAAATATTTTCCACCATGTTCAATTTTTCGTATTATTATAATAAATAAAATTGAATACTTTTTAATATATTCACATGATAAAATATATACAGATTATTCTGAAAATAATTCAACTAATTTAGGAAAAATAATATTAATAACAAAAAATCCAAATAATGAAAAAAAATATTACAAATATTATTCAAAAGATGAAATCATTTTAAAAGAATCTCTAAATATATCGTTATTAAATAATGAAGAAAATTTATTAATTAATGTTATAAATTCTTTAGAAGGGAAAGATATTAAAAAAAATATTTCTTTAAAACTTGATGAAAATGTAAATAAATTTAAAATAACTTCTGTTGTATCAAATAAAGGAATTAATTTAATTTTGTTTTCAGTTGATATGAAAAAAATTATTTTAGATAATTTTGAAGAAATATTAGAATTATCAATTGAATCTTTTCAAAAGAAAAAAAAAATATCTGATAATTTAAAAAAAAAATATGTAGAATTAAAAGAGTTACAACAAAATGTTAATTTAAAAAGAACAACTATTGAAAGGCAAATAAATGAAAAATTAAATACCTTGTACAATTTTTTTTGTGAAGAATTAAATAAGAAAAAATATCAAGCACGAGAAATAAATAAACAAATTGATAATTATTATAAAAAAGAAGATGAAGAAAAAATAAATAGAAATAAAAAATCACAAAAAATTAAAGGTAATAATAATGAAATTAAAGAAAATGAAGATAAAATAATTCAAAAAAAATTGAATAATAATGATAATAATTTGGGTTTATTAGATTTATTATAATTATTTTAATAATCAAGAAAATAAAATAAAAATAAATTTATATACTTATATTATTATCTTTATTCATATTATTATAAATTTTTTACTTTTAATAATAAATAAATAATAATTGTTGAACTTTATTATAATTATTACAAATTTTTTTTTTTAATTATATATTACTTTTATTCTTCATTATATTCATAATGGGAATAAAGATAAATTTTTTTTCAAAGAGTAGATTGAATTAGGATATTATTTATGGTAAAAAATTTATAAAGTATACTTCTTTTTTTTAAGAACATCATTAAAATTTAAATAAATCTTTTTTCTATTTCTTATCTTCTTTTTTATTTATATTTGAAGATATTATTAATAGTAAAATTTATTTATTATTATAAATAACTTCTTTTTTTATAAGTATCTTTATTATTATTTTTAAATATTAATATTCCTTAATTTTTTTTTCTTTTTTAATCTACTTTTATCTTAATATTTTTTTTCAATATTTATTAAAAATATTTTTTTATAATCCAAAAATTTATTCTTTATTTTTAATTTATTAATTTTATTTTATACATAAATTATAGTTTAAAAATCAATATTTTAATAATATTTTTAAAATTTAAATTTTATTTTAATATTTTTTTTGAATTTATCAATTTTTCATTATTTTAATTGATTTATAAATTTTAAAATATTTTTTTTAAAATAAATCAAATAATCTTTATTTATCATTTTTATTTTTTTACTTTAATAAGTTATTTTAAAATTTTTTAAATTAAAATATAATATTAAAATTTTATTTTATTAAATCAAAATATTTTTATTATTTTTTTCATATATTTTTTATATGAATATTTTGAAGAACTCGAAAACAATGGCGGGAAATAAATAATAATTTAATATTTAAATTATTATCTAAAGTATTAATAATAATAATATTTTTTATATTTTTATTAAATTATTTTATTTCCATTAAATTATAAATTTTCTACATTATTATAAATTATATAAATTTAATGATTTTTAATTATTTAGATTTTATATCTCCAAGAATAACTTTATTTCATAATAACCTATTAAATCATACTTCATATTCTTCAATTATTTTATCTATTTTAACAATAATTATTATCATAATATTTTCAATAATATTTAGTTTAGATTTTGTATTTCATAAAAATCCAACTTCCTTTTATTATAAAAGATTTGTAGATGATGTTGGTTATTTTCCTTTAAATTCATCATCTTTATTTCATTATATTTCTTTATTAGGTGATGATAATAATATATTATTTGATGATTCATTATTATCAGTAATAGGAGTTCAAATATCAGAAGAAAAAATTTATGAATATAAATATAATAGAACACTATATAATCATTGGATATATGGTTTATGTGATAATAGTGATGCAAATGATTTGATTAAGTATTTTGATGATGAACAATTATTAAAATTTAAAAAAAGTTATTGTATAAAATATTATTTCGATAAAGATTTATTAAAATTATTTAGTATTAATGAAAAAGGATTTAAATATCCAGCAATAGAACATGGTCAAGGTAATGAAAATTCTATTTATTATGGATTATTTATTCAGTTTTGTAAAAATAATTCTTATTATAATAATGAAATTAATAAATGTAAAGAAAAAGAAAATTTATTAGATTTTATAAATAAATTAAATGGATATGCTATTTATTTTTTAGATAAAAATATAGATATCAATTCTTATAAAGAACCTTATAAATATTTTTTTAATAAAATATCAAATAGATTCAATTTACTTTCATATACAAGTAATAATTTAAATTTTAATACAGCATTATTAAAAACAATAAAAGGAATAACATTTGATGTTATAACTGAGCTAAAAACTTATATATATCAAACAAATGAAAAATTAGTTACTATAAAGGATGAAATTAATGATGATGTGTATGGAACTTTTTATTTTTGGATGCAAAACACGCAAGAAGTTTATCAAAGAAAATATAAAAAAATTCAAGATATTTCTGCAAGTATTGGTGGGATAATTAATTTAATAATTGTGGTGTCTAAAATAATTTATAAATTTTTTGAAAAATATGTTTTGATTAACGATATGATAAATAATTTAAAAATAAAATGTAATGATGTTGTTAGAAATGTTTATAAAACTGATTTTAATGAATTAAAAATTAATAAAATTTGTGAAAATAATGTTAAAACAAATAATTATTTAGATACTACTTCCAAGAATAAAATAAATATAACTGAAAGCCCACAATTAAAAAAAATTAATAAAATAAATTCAATAAATAAAATAGAACATAATAAATTTAATTTATCTTTTTCTAAAATTATTAAATTATCAAGTTTAAGTTATAATAAATTTAAAAGAGTTAGTTATTTACAAATTTTAATGAATAATTTTTATTGTTTAAAAAAAAAAGACTATTTTATTGATAAATTGGAAAATTTTAGAAAAAATATTATAAGTGAAGAAGGAATGTTTACTACATATTATATTTTATTGACTTTTATAAATAAAAATAATAATATTAAATAAATTTATTCATAATTTATTTTTGTTTAATTCTAATATATAATACTATTTAATTTAAAAATTTAAATTAATATAATAAATTATTATTATTATTGTTTGAATTTTATTAAATGGGGATTGGGGATT
>JAEEGK010032249.1_pt1 | contig 10260 bp, 1 predicted proteins | sample 8958771 | NCBI WGS metagenome assembly JAEEGK01 (sample SAMN16246547, study PRJNA631951) | gut metagenome | biome: gut microbiome; feature: rumen; material: SC-attached | host: Bos | place: Iran: Karaj | collected 2018-10 | reverse complement strand
CCAATCCCCAATCCCCAATCCCCATATAAATTAATAAACTTAAAAATAAATAATATATTTTTATTTTTATTAATTTAATAATATTTAAATTAATTTATTAAATTTTAAAATTATTTTATATATATTACTCATAATTAATATTTATGTCTTATATATCATCAGAAGTTTTATTAGCTCTAGTCATTTCTTCTCTTCTTCTGAATTGTTCCCGACTAGATTCAGTCAATTTTCTCAAAAATCCCGGACTTCTCATAAATTCAATAAGTGTATAATAATATTTTTCTTCCTTTTCAAAATCATAACTATTCCTAGAAATTTTAATACCTTCACATAAATTAATTATTCTTTCAGAATATGGCATTTCTGTTAGCATTATTTTTTCAGGTTGTCCCGCAAAGAAATTCCTAACATAATTCCCTATTAATAATACAAAAGATATATAAAAAGTAAGAACATTTGTTCCTGAAGTTGTTGATGATACTTTATCACTAAAAACATGGAATTTAACTCCTTCTTCGATGGTTATATTTTTTTTAGTAGCTTCATCAGTTATATTCATTACTTTTTTCAAAGTAAAATATGATTCTAGATAGCTAAAATTTTTATCATTGCCAAGGACTTTGCAACCCACGAATCCTAATTTAATATCTAAATTAGGGAAATATTTTTTATCAGTTAATCTTTTTGGCTTTATATTTGAAGAAAGTCTTATTGGAGGAGAATAGACATTTTTATAAGTTATTTCAGTATCATGACAATTATTCAAAGCTTCTCCTAATTGTTCTATATATTCATATTCCGGAGTATTTGTGTAATTATCATAATAGTAAATTGTATAAATATATCTTTTATTTATCTTATTACTTTCAATAGGTAATGGCCTATCAAAATTATAATCTATGGCCAGAGATATATATTCTAAATCACTTATATTTTTTCTATTTAAAATTAAATGTTTGAGATTTTCAATAAGAGGTGTAGTTAAATCCCAATTTTTATCACTTTCTTCGAAAAATTGAACAGTTTGAATTTGTTCTTTTTCAAAGTTTTTAGTTTTTGATGATAAAGAATAATTATAAATATCCCAATCTCTTCCTGATTTTTCAATATTTTCAATACTTGAAGGTCTCGAATTTTCATATAATGTATAATTTTTCACTGCTTTATTTTTATAAAAGAAACATAAATCAATCTTGAGCACAGCTCCAGTCAAATTATTTAATTTATTTGTTGGGTTTAAATTACTAAAAAGCATCAAAGGCGCTATTAATATAACAATAAGTACAAAAGCGAGAACTCCACCCATTACTATTTTCATAAACTTTCCTACTTTTTGTCCTACTAATTGACTATTTTTAGCATTCATAGCACAAAATGTCACATAAACAATATCATAAACACTTTCGAATTTATTCCATTGGAATAAATCAAGACATGTTTTTGTAAAAGTCCAATCTATTGCTAATTTAATTTCATATAAAAATGGGATTGCCTTATAAACATTATATATAGTTCCATTCAATGATTTATCTCCTGATTTTAGCATTGATTTTCTTTTCATATCATAAAATCCATAACGAACTTGTAATCCAGAAGATATATAATATATTACATATAATAAATAAAAGCATATTAAAGCTTTATTATACAAAAAGTCATTACATTGCTCACCTGAATCTTCATCATCATCTTCACTTGCTTCATCTCTTCCTGAATCATTATTTTTTCCTGTATTTTCGCAATATACTAAACCATAAGTATTATAATTTCCAATCATTGGGCAATAAAAGAAAATGAAAAGATGGGATATGATGGTAATTACCATATGCAAAAGATATTTTTGGAATTCAGTACAATTAAATTCTTCATTTTGGATATTCACTATATTATATTTTTTATTTAATTTATCAACAGTATCAGGGGGTATAATACCATCAGTTATACTATAATTTTTTATTTCACTTTCAGGTACTAAATCACCCGTCGCCTTGTCATAAAAAATATGTTCATATTTTAAATTACCTCTATTTTGACTAATATATAAAACCCTGTCATATAATAATATAGCAACATGAATTAATAACACTATAACCATTTCACCACTAAATTGATTAGTATCTAATTCTATTGAACCGAAGGTTTTATCTTGAACCATTGTGGTATAAAATATTACTATAAATACTATTATTAGAGCCATAGTTGTAGTATACCATCCATAAAATTCATTTCCTGGTTTTTCGTTTCTTACTTTTGGGAATAATCTTTGACAATAACTTCTGGATGCTTCATCATATTTCTCTATATCTTTTATTTCTTGATCGATTTCTATTATTTTTTTTTCAAATTTTTCTATTTTTTGTTTTATTTTTTGCTCTTCTTCTTTTTTATTAATTATAGATTCGTTTGTTTTTATTGAAGATAATCTTAAATTACTTTTTTCAATAAGTGTTTTTAAATGTTGGGTCTTTTTAAGTAAATTATCTCCTTCTTCTTTTTTGCTTTTTTCTTCTTTTGATTGAGCATCAGTTATTAATAAAGTATTAAATCTATATTTTTTTTTATCTTCATCATTTGAGATTGTTAATTCTCTTTGTAAGAAAAATGAATCATTAAATTTTTTTACTTCATTTTCATCAAGGCCAGTTTTTGGCAAATAACTACTTTTAGCAATCCTTTCATTTGCTTGATATATGTTTTCAATTTCTTGTTCTCTTTTGGACCAAATACCACGTGAAACTAATAAATAATCATTAATTAATAAAAATATAAGAACTAAAGCATCATAAATCATATAAATTAAGAATTCTCTACTAACACTTGAATCATATATTTTTATTCCGAATTTATAATTATATAAATTTGTTATTAATTCTGTAAATGAATCACTTTTTCTTAAAAATTCCAAATGGAAAATAAATTTAATTACAAGAAGGAAGACAGAATAAAGAAGACATATTTTCCAATAAATTCTAGGAGGTCTTGGATATTCTAATATCGCATAACAGAAAATAGATATAGGATAAAATAAAGTAAGGAAAGAAGCTGTCATTATATGATTAAGTATCATTACTATATAACAAACCCAATGGAAATTATTCAAAAGGAAAGTAAATAATTCTTGAAATATGCATTTTATTATATATGATTTAGTTAAATATTTCATGAAAACTTTATTAGTAAGTAGTTTATCAAATTGTTTAAATTTATAATCATTTAAATCTATAATTTTTTTTTCTTCAGATATTTTCCTTTTTTGTACTTCTTCCAACATACCTTTTTCTTCTTGAGAAATAGTTCTTTTTATTTTTATATCATTATTATTATTATCATTATCAATATCTTCTTTATTATTAATTATATTATCTTCTTCTATTTCTTTTCCTTTATCTTCTTTATCTTCTTTTTTCATTTTTTTATTTAGATGAAATAATTTATTCAAAGAGATAATTTTGCTTCCCGCAGTTTGCAATTTTTTTTGCATTTTTTTTTCCTTTTCAAGTTCTTCTAATTTTTTTTTTCTTGTTCCATCAAAAAAATGCACCACTTCTTTCATTTCTCTTTCATTAAAAGGCTTTAATTGTAATCCACTAAGTTGTATATTTACTTGACTTTCGATGAAAGATATTATTTTAGAATCACCTTGAATAGTGTTTTTTTCATAAAAGACTCTTTCGTTCTTTTTTATGTTCATATAACTTGAGGCTTTCTTGTTGATCCAAAGGTATAATTTTATCAACCATCCACTAAGAATCATTTCTTTTATTCTTCGATAAACTTCGACTTCTGGTAATGGCTCGTTTTCTTTTCGTATTCGCTCTTTTTCTCTTTCTTCTTCTTCTTTCTTTTTTTCTTCTATGAATTTATTTAAATTATTCATGTTAAATCCAAATAAAGAATTTTTTTTCTTTTCTTCGACCTTTTTTTCCTCTTTTTTTACTTCTTTTTTTTCCTCTTTTTTTTCTTCTTCCTTTTTCTTTTCTTCCTCTTTTTTCTTCTCCTCCTCTTTCTCCTTCTTCAATTCTTCTTCTTTTTTATCCGCCTCTTTTTTCTCTTCCTCTTTTTTGGCTTCTTCTTTTTCTTCTTCCTTTTTCTCCTCCTCTTTTTTCTCTTCTTCCTTTTTCTCTTCTTCCTTTTTCTCTTCTTTTATTTCATCTTCTTTTTTTTCTTCTTTTTTATCTTCTTCCTTTTTATCATCTTTTTCACCTGGCTTTCTTACAACTTTTCTTTTTCTTCCCATAGGCTTTTGTGGTTCTTCGGGTTTTTTTTCTTCTTCTTTTACCTCTTTTATCTCTTTTATCTCAATACTTTTTTTTTCTTCTTTAATTTCTTTAATTTCTTTTATTTCTTTTTTAATTGTTTTTTTTCTTCCCAATTTTTTCTGCTCCGTATTCCATTGTTTTATTAAATCTTCTAATAATTTCATTGATTTAGCCATATCATATTTTAAATTTAGTGATTGATTCATTGCGGCTATTCTCTCATTATTAAATTTAAAAACATTCATTAATGAAACTCTTCTTAAAATCTTTTTTTTAGTGATCATATATGAAAAATAATATTCTTGGAAACTCTCGGATGAATATACTAATATTTGGAAACTCATAAATAAATAAGTGAAAGCTTTTGCTAGGACTAAAAATAATTGATCAGATAATAAATTAACTTCATAATGTTTATCATAGCTAGTTTCTTCAATAATAGTAAAATTAACGAATTTATTTAATCCAATTAGTTCTAAAGCACTATTTTCCGCTTCGAAGAATGGAGCCTGATATAATATCTGAGCTGTTATATCCACTAAAATAGTAATACGTAAAATATATTTTATGGCTTTTGGATAATAATATTTATATCCTAAATATATTGAAGTACTTGTGATTAAAAAGTATAAAGAAAATATTATATAGAAAATAGAGAATAGTCCTGAGATCATCATTGATATTATAATTATAAAAATCAAAATAATATTATGTAAAGATAAATATACAAAATCTTTTAATAAAGAATAACATTTATTTTTACTACTTTTACTTTCTTCCATATCTTTTGATGCTTCAAATAATGTTTTTTTTTCTGTTCTGGTTTTTTTCATTTTACTTAATTTACTTAAAAGAGAACTAGTACCACGGGTTTTAACAACATTTTTTTCTTTTTCTATAGGAATTTCTGTAGGACTTGTTGATATTATTAATTCTTCTTTTTTCTCCTCTTTTTTTTCTTCTTTTTTCTCCTCTTTTACATCATCAATTATTTCCTCTTCTTCTTCTTTCTCATCTACAAAAGATAAAAGTCCTACTTTTTTATCCTTTTTATTTTTTTTATCTTTTATGTCTTCTTTTTCCTCTTTTTCTTCTTCTTTTGTAATTAATTCAGATATTTTTCCTGTTTTCATAAATTTTTTAAACTTCGGGAATCTATAATGCAAATCAAAATTAAAATTATACTTCATAGTTTCTGAATATTCTTGATATTCAGAAGATGTTAATTTAGAGGCTATTTCTTTTACTTCTTTATTTTCATATAAATTATAAAATATTTTTCTTGTTTTTTTTCCTTCTGAATAATCCTTTTGATTATTTCGATTTTCATCCTGATATATACTATAAGAAAAGTAATCTAAATAAATATATATAATAACCACTTCAATAAATTCCATCCATATTAATTTTATTTGTGACTTTGATGCACCAAAACCATAAAAATATGCGTATTTATCATCCATTTTCCCTTTGTACCAAGGTATATTAAATTTTTTATTCATTTCTCTTAATAATTTTTCATCAGGATTTGGATCAGTATATTTTTGAATATTAGATACAAATATTATTGATTGAATGAAAATTGAAAAAAGTAAAAAGCAATACAATCTATAAAATTTAATCATTCTTTTCTGTGTAACTATTAATAAAATAGATATTATCATATATAAAAATGACCAAGCATCCATTTTTGATATAGAGGCACAAATTAATAAAAATATTATTACTTCTTCGAAAACATTCTTTACTACTTTTATTATTTCATATTTATCATTACTACCAGATAATTCAATATCTTTTTTTTCTGTTGATTTTTCAAACATATTAATGAAAGTATCAATTAATTTTTTTCCGATTTTAGTATCTTCATCATCATTTTTAGTATCAATTTTAAAATCAATATTTTTTGTATTAACTCTTTTAATTTTTTTTGCTGCTCTTAATTTCGAAAAATAATCAAATTGCATTTTATTTTTTCTTTCTTCTTCTTCCTTTTCCATCTGTCTTATTCTTTCTTGTGAATTTAATATATTTTCATTATTGATACTATCCTCCGCTTTTTTAATAAAATGTCTTATATTCATAAAAATATTATCTTCGCCGTAAGTAAGAGGCTTTAATTGCAAATTTTGATTAGCTAAATATTTATAATCTTTTCTGTTTTTTTTAATTTTTTCATTAATTATTAATTCTAATTTTAAAACATAAACGTCGAAACTTATCAAAAATGCGAAAAATATATGAAACCATGCTTCTTCGAAAACATGATCACACTCGGAATAAAATCCTATAAGATATGCTATACAATCAAAAATATTATCATCACGATTATATATTTTTTTATGTCTATTATCGCATCCTTCCCATACAGCTTTTTGATTATTACCTACATAATCGCATCCATTTTGCGCTTGATGGAAAATACCAAAGGAATAAAATAATATATAAGATATAAGACTAAGCATTAATAAATATTCATATCCTAATGTACGGAAATATCTATTTTGTTGTTCATGCCTATTAAGTTCTATTAAATTATATCTTATTAATTTAGATATGAAATATGTATCTTTTTTGGTGAAATTATCCAATTTTATTATTATTTGATAAAACATTCTTATATAAATAATTCCAAAAATCAAAATATATAATATTATTAAAATGGAAAGATCATATGTAGTAAATATAACGCCTAAAATTATGAATAAAAACAACCAATAAAATTTAGTAAACATTATTTCGATATTATATATATAATAAACAAAATTTAAAGCACTCATTTTCTTTTTATTATTTTCATATAATGTAGTTGCTCTTTCTTCACCTTTATTTTCGATTTCTTCTTTTTTTTGTTCATCGTCTTTTTCAATGATTATTTCTTGATTTATATTTTCGAAAATATTAGAATTATTTGACTTTAATAAAATTCTTTCCATTTCCCACAAAAACAAAACCGAAATGAAGTTACAGATAAAATGAGGCAAAAATTTATAATATAATCTATCTTTATAAAGAGGGAATCCTATACTAGGTAAATTCGTTTCATTATTCTGCTCTGAATCCTCTTTAAAATATGGTAAACATATAATTTGATAGCCAAAAACAAGAAAACTATTTAAGGAGCAATAACAAAGGAAAAACCAATTTAGAATTATTGAAATATAATTCTTTTGTTTATTTTGCATTGATATTAAAAATTGGAAGACTATTAAGAAAAATATAATTAATTTTATTTCGAATAAAAGATTGATTTCAAAATAGGTATCAAAGAATATAAATAATAATATTAATACGAATATATAAATCTCATTCAGAACTTTTCCTATAAAAAATAAAATATCTTTAATTAAAGGATGTTTATCGAATTTTACTAAGATATAATTCGTTAAAGTTACTTTTTCATCTGAAACTACTTTTTTATAAAATATAGAATCATATAATTTATACTGCATATAAAAAGAATAAACTAATATATAGAAAAATATTTCGACTGAAGTTTCTGATTCATTTGAATCATATTTCATAAATATTTGGATTAATTTTTCTTTTTCATTAAAAGAATCTAAATAATATTTTTTAAATATATCTACAACAAATTCTATTAAATATAATACTTGCATTATAATCATTAAATATTTTGCTATAAGCACTATTAATTTAGGGAACAAAAGTTGAATCATGAAAATAATAACCAAAATTAAATGAATTATATTTATTGAATTAATGCAAATGAAATACATAACTATTAACGATATTTTATCAATATGAGATAATAATATTTTACCAATTATGTTTATGAACTTTAATTTTCGATATGTTTTTCTATCAATTTTATATTTTTTTTCTATTTGAGTAGAGCTTTCTCTTTTTTTTGTTTTAATTAGTTGAGTTACTCTTCTCTGATTTAATAATTTTAAAGCATCTTCTTCTTTACTAGTAACAATAATATTTTCATTTTTATTATCATCGTCTTCAGTTTTAATTAAACTTTCTTCAGAAGGTATTTCATTTTTATTATCACCATCAGTACTTATAATATTTTCTTCTGATTGCGGTTCTTTTTTATCATGTTCTTCTGTTATTAAATTGGCTTTTAAATCTTCTTCTTTGTCTTCTTTTATACTTTCTTCAGTTTTTATTTTTTTTAAATCATGTTCTTTTTTGATTAATTCTAAATTATATGTGGAAAAAATGAACAAAATATTAAAAAATAAATATAAATTTAAGCAAAAATAATATGCATAATATTTTAATCTTTCGTTAATTTTATTTAAACTCAAATGATAATATACTTTTTGTTCTGTTTCTATAAATCCATCAATATTTGCTACGTGGAATAAAATAAAAGATACAAAAATGAAGCATATTATAATATACGTATTTAATTTATTAGATAATGCATGCAAGTATAAAAATGAAAAAAATAACCAAATAAATACAAAAATTGCAAAAAAATTCCTGAAAAAATATAGGTACGCTATGCCAAATATTCTACATATATGTAAAATAAAACTAGGACTTGTAAAAAATAATTTCAAAGATAATTTAATTTTTTCGAATAAATTCTTTGGTCTTATTTTTTTTTCTGGAAATTTTTCTTCCTTAACAAAATTCAAAAAAGCAATATTAATTGTAAAAACATAATTACTTGCTGATACAGAAATTAGCGATATTATTGTGAAAAAATAGCTTAAATAATGAAAAATACTTTCATCTAATGAATCATCTTTAAATAAAGCTTTAATTCCAATTTGCGTATATATTGAATAATATTTTGTTTTTTCTTCTATTTTTATTTGTTTATCAGTAATTACATCTTCAAATCTATAGCAATTAAACAAGTTTATTAAAAATATTTGGAAGATCATTATAACATATATTATTATTAGATAAGATTTGAATAGATATAACATTCTATTTAAACCACTGTTTCTTGCTGTAAAAAAGAATAAAACCAACGCCAAGCCTAAATATAATAATGTAAAGATAGAAGTATTAAGAATAGCATTAAATAAAAGTATAAAATAATTAATGATTAAATGTTTAATTAATAAATTAAACATTTCTCTTTTAGATATACCTTTTATTTTTGTATCATCTTCTAATTTATAATCCGTAAAAGTCTTACTTATGATATAAGATACTAAAGAAATAACTATAATAATACATTCAGTTAATAAAGAAGATACTAAATAAGCAATGGATTCTTTATCTCTTAATAATTTTACACCTAAATTAATTAATAATTTTTTATTGTTTACAGCCAATTCATTATCATTTTTGGTTAATACAATGAAAACTGCCTTGAAAGCTAGAAGAAGAAATGAATAAATTAAAATGATTAATTCTGATATTTGTTTGAAATGGTATATTTTAGGATTTTTATTTTTGTATAAACAGGCAGAAAGAGCAAAGCCTAATATAATATAAGGAAAGTATAAAAAGTTATAATTCATAAAAGAAGAATAAAGCAAGCAAAAAACTAATACATTATTTTTGATATTAAAAATTATTCTTGGAGTTGAAGATTCTTTTTCTTCAACTTGCAATATAATTTTATCATCACATCCTTCTTTATACTTAGGTTCTTCTGTTAATAAAGTTCTTACAGTTTTCAAATAAGGCCCTGAATCAGGATTTATTAATGTATCTAATGATTCAAGATGATTATTATCTCCTGATTGAATGTTATTATCTTCTATAATTTGAATTTTTGGCTCTTGCTCTTTATTTTCTTTTAGTTGTTCTTCATTTTCATTTTCTTTCATGATATTTTTATAAAATAAATGAAAATTTAGATTTATTTATCTTTTTTAATAATAATGGGATTTACTTTAATTGAATAATGGGGATTGGGGATTGGGGATTGGGGATTGGGGATTGGGGATTGGGCCCAATCCCCAATCCCCAATCCCCCATTCCCAATCCCCAATCCCCAATCCCCAATTCCCATTTTAGTTTTAATTTTTATTTACATTATTTTAAATTATTATTAAAAAAA
>JAEEGK010032248.1_pt1 | contig 10260 bp, 7 predicted proteins | sample 8958771 | NCBI WGS metagenome assembly JAEEGK01 (sample SAMN16246547, study PRJNA631951) | gut metagenome | biome: gut microbiome; feature: rumen; material: SC-attached | host: Bos | place: Iran: Karaj | collected 2018-10 | reverse complement strand
AACTAATTAACATATTTTAAAAAAATTTAAAAACCTAAAAAATAATAAATATTCCATTTAAGAGAATAAATATTATTGTTTTAAGTATAAAAATCTAAATGAATTAAAATTATTTTATAATTATTTTACTTAATTAAATCAATTTAAATTAAAAACTAGAATTAAAATATAATTTTAATTTAAAATATTTTATTCCTTTTATATTTTTTATAAAGCAGTTAAATTGCTTATATTTGATAAACAAAAATAAATAGATTTATTTACTTCATTTTGATATTCATTTCTTAACTCTTGTGAAGAAATATTTAAATATATTTTAAAATTATTTAAAAAATTTGGATTTTCTTTTTTATATTGTAACAACTTATTTATAAAATCTAATTTAATTTTATTTTCTTTTAAATTTAAAATATTAAGTTCAGTGATTGTTAAACTATGAAAAAAATAATTGTTATTAATTTTATCTCCTATTTCATTATGTTTTAAATATATTTCTTTTAAATTTTTATTATTAACTAAAACATTTGTTAATTCAATATTAACATCAGAAATAATATTTTTATTTAAATATACTTTTTCTAAAGAACATTTTATATTATGTTCTCCTATTTTATGAAGAAAATATTTTCCATAAATTCCAAGAAAATTATTATTTAAATTTAAAAACTTTAATATTTGATTTTGTGAAATTGAATCAAAAAAATCTTTTAAATGTTCACCCCAAGATATTAAATTATTACCTTCTAAATTTAATTCTTGAAGATGATTAGTTAATATTATTTTAGAAAAGTTTTTAAAACATAAAAAATTTTTAGTTAAATTCATTGAATTAATTTTATTTTTACAATCTTCATTAGTAAAATAAGAATATAAAATATCATTTATTTCAGTATTACCAAGATAACAATTTTTTAATTTTATTTTATTTATAAATTGATTTTCAGTTAGCTTTTTAAAAATAAAATGTAATAAAACATTATCTAAAATAGTTTGACTTAAATCTAATTTTATTATTTTAGAATTAGCATTTAAAAAATCAAATAAAATTCCTAAGTCTTCAATAGTAAAACTATGTCCTCCAATGCAAAAATAATTAATTGATAAAGTATTAAAGTTAATTATTCTTTTAGGTAAAGAACCAATAACATTTGAGTTTAAATTTATTTTATCAAATTTTTTCTTTATTTCATTAATAATATTAATTAAAGCAATAGCTCCTGAAATTGTTATTTGATTATCTTCTAAATTTAAATTAATTAATTGACACTTAGGTTCTTTAATATATAATCCAATATATAACATTGAAATATCAGTTAAACTATTTTTAGATAAATTTAAAGAAATTAAATTTGGTATTTGTAAACAAATAGAATAAGTAGCTTCATTTGTTAAAGAATTATTTGATAAATTTAATTCTTGTAAATTAACACTATATAAATTATTTAAAGATAAATTTCCAATATTACAAGATTTTAAACTTAATTTATTAACATTTAAAAGAGAAAGAAATTTAAAAGTATTTTGATCAACTCCGCATTTATTTAATTTAATAACATTAAATTCTTTTTCATTTACTTTTTCCATATTTGTTAAAGGCTCAAGCATTTGACCATTTAATTTATTCCCTGATAAAATAATATTCTTAACTTCATTATGACTTTCTATATAATAGGATAAATACTTAATACTTTTTTTTCCTAAACCATCATTCTTTAAATTAATTGTTGTTATATTTAAATTTCCTATATGATTAAAAAAATATTTCTTAATTGGTAAATGAGAAAATCCTTCTGGAGATTGTAATTTTAAAACTTCACTTATTTCTTTTCTTACTTCCTTAGAATTATTCCTTAAATGAATTGGGAAATCACATGGAAGATTTATTTTTAACTTTGAATTACATAATGTTATTGTTGTCTTTATTATTGTTATTTTTTTCTGAAATTTAGAAGATATTAATTTAGAAAAATTATGACTTATAAAAGAAAATTCTGTAATATCAAATAAATCAAGATAATAGAAAATATGATAAATATTATTTTTTTTTAACCTCGAAAAAAATCTTCCAAATTTATTTTCTGTCATTTAAATAAAAATTAATTAATTATTTGAATTAAGTAAAAAAAATAAATGAATTCAGAGGAAAAAAAAAATTACGAAAATAAAAAAGATAATTTAATATGTTTTAAATGTAAATCACAATTAGAAGATAATAATTATATTGAATTTTCCTGTGAGCATAAATTATGTTCAATATGTTACTCTCATTATTTTCTTTTAAAAGATTTAATAAAATATCCTAAAAACATTCCTTCTGAATTTTCAATAAATTGTGTTTGTAAAAACGGACAAACGATAATTTCTTTAGATAAACTAAAAACTCTTTTTCATAATTTAGAATATAAAATAAAAGATATTTACTGTAAGAAACATAATATAAAAGGAATTAAATATTGTAATAATTGTTCTGCTTGGTTATGTGATAATTGCTTATTAATTCATAATGAAATAGTTGATAATCATTATTTAACAAATTCAATAAATGAACAACCTGAAATTTGTAAGAAACATAAAGACGGAGAAATTAAATTATATTGTAAAGATTGTAAAAAGGAAATTTGCATTTTTTGCACTGAAATAAATGAAGAGCATTATCAACATAATATTAAATCTTATTTAACTTATTATTCAAAAATTCATCAATTTAAAGAAAAAAATATTTATCATAGTTTCGATGACTTTAAAGAAAAATTCGAAAGTATAACAAATGGTATTTTAGATTGTTATATAAAAGAATATAATAAAAAAGTAAATCAGTATATTTCAATGATTGATAATTTACAAAATCAAATAAATCAATATTCAAATTTTATGGAAATAAAAATTGAAAATTGTAAAAAATTATTTGATATAATAATCTCAGCTTATAAAAGATATTTTGAAGATTTAGAAATTAAATATCCTAAAATTCACACATTAAAGTTTTTATCTAAATTTTCAAACTTTATAGAAAATATATCTTTTGAAAATGAAAACTCAGAAAATTTTGATTTATTATATAATAAAGTATCTCAATTTAACAATGAATTATTTTTCGGAATTAATATTGATTACACAGAATCAAAAGAAAAGAATAAAAAGAAATTAAATATAAATAAATTTCCAGTTTTAATTTTTAAAAATGAAAAGAAAAGAAAAAAGGAAAATAAATACGAAATGATAGAAGATAAAATGTTAAAAGGACATTCAGGTCCTATTTATTCTTTAATAGAATTAAATGATGGAAGAATTGCTTCAGGTTCTAAAGATACTAAAATAATAATATGGGATTTACAAAATAAAAAAATTGATAAAGTCCTTGAAGGACATTTAAATTCTATTTATTCTTTACTTCAATTAAGAGAAGGAAATTTAATTTCTTGTTCTGAGGATTTTACTATTAAAATTTGGGATTTAATTGATTATAAAATTTTAAAGAATATTAATTTCTCTTTTCCTATTTATTGCTGTTTAGAATTATTTGATTTACGAATTGCCTTAGGACATAATAAAATAATTTCTGTTTTAAGAATTCAAATTTCTAAAAAGGATTTTGTCTTAGAAGGTCATGAAAATAAAATTACTAAAATTATTCAATTAAATGAAAATAAAATAGCATCTTCAAGTTTTGATGGTAAAATTTTTATTTGGGATATTTTAGAACAAAATGACAATTTCGTTTTTTCTGGTCATGAAGATGTTATTTATGATATTATTAATATTAATTATTCAAGAATTGCTTCTTGTTCAAATGATAAAACTATTAAGTTTTGGGATTGGAAAAGTAAAAAATTTATTTTTTCCTTAAACGGTCATAAATTAGGTGTTTTATCTTTATTTTTATATAATGAAAGTCAGTTGTTATCATCTGGTAAAGATGGCCTTTGTAAAATTTGGGATATTTTAAAAAAAAGAGAAATTTTTTCTATTAAAGCTCATAATAATAATGTTTATAAAGTTATAAGAACTCAAAGTGGAAAAATTGTTACTTCAGGAATTGATGTTATTAAAATTTGGTTATAAATATTTTTTTTTTATTTATTATTATGTTTTATTGTTTATAATATAAGAAATTATATTTAATTATTAATGACTAAAAATATTAAAAATGTAAAAGATAAAAAATTTATGATTAAGATTAAAAATAAAATAAATAAGAAATACAAATTTATGTATTTTAATTCTTTAATATTAAATATTTATAAATAAAATGGAAAAAAAAAGAATTCTAGATCTTTCTCCTTTTAATCATAAAAAACCAATTAATTTTTTTATAAATAAAAACGTGCCTGCTTCAAGAGAAAATAAAGCAAAGCATTTTTTTTTAAAAGTTAAAAATGAAAATGAAAATAATGATAAAAACAATAAAATAATATTCAAAAGAAATGAAAATGAAAAAAATCAACATATTATAATTAAAGAAAATAATATAAGGAGAAGAAATAAAAGTTCGAATAAAAAAATATTAATTAGAAGAGGAAAATCAAGTGAAAAAGAAATGCCAAATATTAATGGAATTAACATTAAAATGAATAATAATGATGAGGAAGATATTTTTAAAAAATCTCAGACTTTAAGAAAAGAATTATTCATTGAAGAAAATGAAAAAAATAAAGACACTCCAAAAATGATGTTTGTAATAAAAAAAGGAGAAATGAATAATAATAAAAAGAAAATAATTTTAAAAGATAAGAACTTTAAAATAAAAAAAAATGATATATTACCAAATATAAATGTAATTCAATCTAATCAAAATAATTTTAATAACTTAATTAAATTAAATAATCATAATAGAATTAATAATAATTTAATATTAAGATCAAATCCAAATTTTAATAGAATAATAAATGAAATAAAATTAGAAAATATAATAAAAGATTATTACAATTGCGAAAATCAAAATTCAGAATTTAGAAAAGAAATGGAAGATTATTTATTAATAAATCAAAACTTTTTACAGAAAGAAAATCATAAAATGTTTCTTTTTTGTATTTTCGACGGTCACGGAGGAAAAGAAGTAGCAGAATATTTAAAAAATAATTATGATAAGATACTAAGGAAAAATATCCTACAATCAAATTATAAAATAGAAGAAAGTTTAAATAATTCTTTTTTAGAAATTGACTCAGAATTAAATAAAAATAGTGAAAAATACAAATTAACAGGTTCAACAGCTACAATTATCTTAATAGATAATAATTTAATTTATTGTGCTAATGTAGGAGATAGTTCTTGTTTTTATATATCAAATGATAAAATAATTAGAATGACAAAAGAACATAATGTTAAAAATGAAAAAGAAGCTGAAAGAATTAAAGAAAAAGGAGGTTTAATTTTTAATGGGAAAGTATTTGGGACACTAAGTTTAACTAGAGCTATTGGAGATTTTGATTTAAAAAGTAATGGTGTTATTGCAAATCCTACTATTAGTAAACATGAAATATCTAAGAATAATAGTAAATTTGTTGTTTTAGCAAGTGATGGAATTTGGGATGCGGTTTCTAAAATGGAATTGTTTAGGTTTTCTAAAAATTATAATAATTCTAAAGATTTTTGTACACAATTAGTTAAATATGCTATTGATAAAGGAACTATGGATAATATTTCTTGTATTGTTATTCATTTTTAAGATAAGAATAAGTCGTTTTAAAATAGAATTTTCTCAAGTGGCATTATTTTTAATTAAAGTTTATTCATTAAATATAAAATGAAAAAAATAATAAATTAAATTATATATGGCATCGTTTATAATAATTAATGATATAAATAATAAATAAAAATAATTAAAGACTGTTTATTTCCTTATTGCCGTTTTTTCGTTAATATCTCCTATAAAAGAAGGATTAGATATGAGATTCTTTTTCTTACATTATAATTTTTTTTTCTTAATAAATACTTTATTCTTTTTATTAATATTATTAACATTATTTTTATTTTTTAGAATTATTCCAATAAGGAAGATTTCTTGAAGATTTTACATTTCATTTTTTATTATTTTTATTAAGATTTAATCCTTTCCTTAGATTTAGTATTTGCAGAGCTTTTCATATTATTTAATATGTCATTGGTCTTCGTTTAATTTTTTTTTATTTCTTATATTATTATATTATTTGATTTATTTCTTTCATTCAAATATTTTCTTCCTCTTAAAAGTCTATTATTATAATTAATATGATAAATGATTAATTTTTAGTTTGTTTTTTGGTAGAGAAATATTTAATTTTTTTGAATTGAACTTACAGCTCTTTTAATTAATTAAAATTGAATATTCTAATATATCAGTATTTTTTTTTATTAATATCTAATTTATTTAATTTAATGATGATATAAATAAGTGTCCTTAATTTCTAAAAATCATAAAAAAGTATTGAAATCCACCTTAGCACAACTACTAATTTTTCCAAAAAATTAAAAAAAAAACAAGGAATATTCAAAAGATCATGATATAAAAAACCTATTTTTAATTTAAAATAATAACTAAATTCAAATAAGAAGATGATATATTTAATAATAACAATAAAATTATTAAAAAAGGGATTTATTATTAAAAAGTTAATGATAATGATTTATGAATTGTTCAATTACTTTTAATAGAAAAAATAAATAGTTTTTTATTATGTTTATTTACTTTTATCTTAATATTACAACAAAAGAAAAAAAAAATATGTATTCTTTCTTAAATATAAAAGTTAAAATACTTTTTCAAAATGATAAAAATAATAAATTAACAATAGAATGAAATTTATAAGATTTTTTTATTTTTTTCATCAATATATGTCAAAATTAATAATTAATAATGATTTATTATATTATTTTTTGAAATGATTAAATATTTAATTTAGCTTATTTATAACATGAATTTATTCAAAAAATCTCATAAAAATTTTAACTATAAATTTTATGACGATATCGAACATCTATATTCTTGTTTAACAAATAAATACATTTTAAATGAAAGAATATTTAAAGACCTCATTTCTAATCTAATAACTAATAATAATAATCCAACTGAGAATAAATTACAAGGAATGAGTTTTTACTTTGATTGGAAAAATAAATACAAAATAGAAATATTAATAGAAGAAAATGAATATAAATATGAAAATAAAGTTATTGGATTATTATTTTTAAAAATTAATGAATTTAAAAACCCGATTAAAATTAATATTTATTTTTATTGGAATTCATGTGAATTTTACACTCTTATATTTATTGAAATAATAATTTATGATGAAAATATTAAAAATATTATTAATGAAGAATTATCAAAAGGCAATATTGAAAAATTTTTTCAAAATATTGAAAATTACATTAAATATGATTATTCTTGTTTAACTCAATTTGATTCAATTCTTATTGAAAAGAATATTAAAGAAGTATTTAATTACATTAAAGATTTTTCAAAAATTATTCCTTTTTTTTTTCCAAATAAAAAAATTCATTTAGAACAAATTAATGATATTTCTTTTGGTAATGTAATATATGTTTATGATAAGAATGTTAAATATGAATATAAAGTTTCAGGGATTTTAATTTCTGATGATAGAATATGTATTCAGTTAAATAAAAAAATGAATAATGAAAATTATTCATCTGTAAAATTATCAATTGATAAATGTGATGAAAAGATGTCATCTTTTTTTATTAAACATCAATATAAGAAATATGTAAATTCTAAAGATATTAAACAATTATCAAAAATGAAAAAAAATTGTTTTAAATTTCTAAAAAATAATTTAGGTATATAGAATTAGTTTTTTTAATTATGATTCCTTTAAAATCAGTTTATTGGATCATAAATATATTGTAAATGTTATAATAATTTATTTAAATGAAATAAATATATATTCCTATAACATAATAAATTAATTTATAGACAATAAAAAATTATTTGAATCATAAATTTAATTGGATTTAAAAAATGAGGGTAAAGAATTTAACTGGGAATTAAAATAGAGAAATATATTTTTTTATATAAAAAATGTTGTTTTTTAGAAATTATATAAAGTTTAATTTGTAAAATTATTAAAAGGGAATTAAATCTAATTATGAAAAATACCTATTATATATTTTTTTAATGAAAATAAATTTATTTCCTGATAAGAAAACAATTTTTAAAATTTGAAATTTAAAATTAAATTAAAAAAATATAAATTAATTTATTTAAAGTGTTATCTTTCAAAAGTAAAAATTGTTTTACAACTTAAATTCAATAATAATATATTAAATTACTAATTTAGAAATTGAATGATATAATCTCTAAAGAATATATGGAAAATTATTAATAATTAATAATAAATTAATATTGACATTAACCTATAAAATTATAATAAAAAAGTTATTTATTATAAAAAGTATAATGTATAAAACTTAGAATACTTATAATAATAATCATAATGATTGATTTAATGCTCTTAGAAATAGATATTAAAATAAAAATAACAATCAAAACCAAATTTCAAAAATTAATTAATATTTCCCTCATTGTTTATTTATCTTATTAACTTTATATAAATAAAAAAAAATAAAAATTATATTTCTAATACCAAATTCCTTTAAAAAAACATTAAAAAAATCTCAAAAAAAAAATTTTAAAATAACCTAAAAAAAATGGATGAACGTCGTAGAGAAACAACTTTAGTTCTAGATAAAAAAGGTTTAAAAAAGATAACAAATTTATTACTCTCTCACGAAATATTATATTGTTATGCAAATTCAGAACCAATAATAGTAAAATTTGAACATTTAGCAAAAGTATTTGACTTAGCATGTTATTACCCAGAAGAATTAGTTTGTTTTGCTTTTAGATTACAAGCTCCAGAGAATGAAGAAAATGATATGAACGAAGATGAAAATGAATCACCTGAATTTTTAGATGCTTTTAATAATGAAGAATTAAGGTTAGAATTTCCTAATATTGGAAGTAAAAATCAAGAAGAAAATAAATTTAAAGATACTGCTAATAAAACTTTAAAGTTTGAATCTACTAATCCTTTTGATAAAAGCTTTGGAGAAGAAGATAATATTGAAAATCAAGATAATGCTTATAAAGAAGAAGAAGAAAAAATTCCAACTTTTCAAGAAATTTCAGAAAATAAAAATTTATATGTTGATTTATTAACAGGGAATAATATTGAAAAAAAGAAAGAAAAAAGAGAAAAAATCCAAGAAGCAAAAATAGAACAAACAGTAAATAATAATACAATGATAAATAAAACATTTAATACAATAGAACCTAATGATCCTTTAGATAAAAATGTCTTAGAAATAAAAACAAAAAGTTACTTCGACGACACAGTAGATTTAACACATTCATTTTGGATATTTATATATTATACTTTATTATTATTCGGTTCAGTATATTTTATCCATTTAATAGTATCTTCAATATATATAGAAATAATTTCTATTTATTCTCTTATGGCTCTTTGTGTTAGCGGAATGGTTGCTTTAGCAGGAGCAGATGGTATTTTTTATATTAAATTTGTTAAAAAACAAGATATTACTGATACATATGTTAATTTATTTTTACTTGGTTCGATTGGAAGTAGTGTTATTGTTTATTTTTATGTTTATTATTTTATGGATTTACCTGAGCAATTATATATTGTTGATTCTACTTATTTTTGGTATATGCATGTTGCTATGGTTGTTAATGAAATTATTTGCTTACTTGTTAATTTAAAAATGAGTTATGATTATTATGTTAAACATCAAGAAGATGTTAAGAAAGTAGAAGAGAAAAAAGAAAATGATGAACATACTTAATTTTAGTTGTTAAATATTTAAATAAATTTTTAAAATTTTTGTGAATTGGATTTTTTTATAAAATTGTTTTTTTTTTTTGTAAATTATTTTTTTAGGTTTGTTATAGTTATAAATTATTATTTTAATAAAATTAAAAATGAGTGATTATGATGATGAAGAATTTAATGTTGAAGCTTGTATTCAATTTACACTTCTTCAAAAAATTTTAATTAGATTAGCTAAAAGAGAAAAAGCAAATAAAAGAAAAATTGAAGAATTAGAAAGAAAATTATCTAAAATAAATAATAATAATGATTTAAGATTTCAAAATATAGAAAATAATATTATTAATTTATCAGAAAATAAACCAATAAATAAAACTACAGTAATTAAAACAATAATTGAAGATTATGATTTGTATGAAGAACCTGAAAAGAATATAAAAAAAAAACGAAAACAAAAAAAAGAAGATGA
>JAEEGK010032246.1_pt1 | contig 10260 bp, 9 predicted proteins | sample 8958771 | NCBI WGS metagenome assembly JAEEGK01 (sample SAMN16246547, study PRJNA631951) | gut metagenome | biome: gut microbiome; feature: rumen; material: SC-attached | host: Bos | place: Iran: Karaj | collected 2018-10 | reverse complement strand
CCAATTGTTATTCTCAAATACGACTTGGCCATGCCCAAGGAGCCCGCACTCCTTTAATTCTTCTTCATTATTGAAGAAGCACCTAAGAGTATCACCCTCCTTCCTTACATGGTTCTCTAGTAAGTCTGCCGCTAGGCCTTGCTCTTTTTTAAGCCAAGAACGAAGCTTCCTCGGCAAATGATGATTATTCTTATTTAAGACTTCTTCGGCACTTTTTACAAAACCCTCTTGGTTAGAAAGGAAAGTAAATGAATCCGTCCACTCGAAATCGTAACTGGTCAAATCCGTGATAGCATGAGTATCATAATACTCGCCGTCTAAATGGACATATAGCCGTGGATGTAATTGATGTTCGAAAACATGCTCATTAGGCCTGTATCCCGAAGCGCAGGAGAATACATTATTATCATCCACATTCATCCTATAAAAGAAAATACTACCATCTTTTGTTTGGACTTGTCCATTTAACTCCAGAGTTCCATCCGGTGCTATGCAAAAAACCAAAACACTCTTCTTGTATTCACGAACTCCATACACAAGCCAATTGTCATTCTTGAAAACGACTTGGCCGTGCCCAAGGAACCAGCACTCCTTTAATTCTTCTTCATTCGTAAAGAAGCACCTAAGGGTATCGCCATCCTTTCTTACATGATTCCCGAAAAAGTCCGCCATAAGTCCCAGTTTTTTATTAAGTTCGGAACGTTCCTTCCTCGGCATCTTATTATGAGCTTTTAACCAACGCGTCACATCCTTCATATAGTCCTCTTTGTCTAAAAGGAAGGTATATGAATCCGTCCACTTGAAATCGTGATCGTCCAAAGTGGTTTGTTCTGGAACAGTTTTGATGCATTTGATGCTTTGTGCCCTAGATAAGTGATAAGGAAGCACTACTGCCAAGAGCAAAACCACAAAACATTTACCATGCCTAATACTTGTGTGGAGCATTCTCAATTACTGTTATTAAAATGCGGAAATCCCTATTACCCAGCTATCGTTTCATGTGGAATTGCTGCAAAAATTTTGCCAACAAATATCGATATTACTTCTCAGGGCGGGACACAGCCGACACCGGCCGGCTAGTATATGATGGCTAAGATGAACGTGCCGAAGACCAGCAGGGGGAAGTAGCGGTCGAGGGAGCGGTCGGTGTGGGTCCAGACACCGCGGAGGTGGGCAAGGAAGAGCGGAAGGGCCAGGAGGAACCACCAGGAGCGGCCGCGCAGAAGCGAGAAGGCCACGAGGGCCGACCACCCCAGGCACAGCAGCACCGTCTGATAGATGCGGGCACCCTTCAGGCCCAGACGCAGCGCCACCGTCCTGCGGTTCACGGCATCGGTCTTCATGTCGCGGATATTGTTGATGTTCAGCACTCCCACGCTGAAGAACCCGATTCCCGCGGCAGGCAGCACGAACTCCCACGAATCCAGCCGATGCGAACACACGAAGTACGAGCCCATCACGCTCACCAGCCCGAAGAAGATGAACACGAAGATATCCCCCATCCCACGATATCCGTAGGGATTCTTGCCAAGGGTATATTTCATCGCCGCCCAAATGGCGCAGGCACCCAGGACCAGCAGGGCCAGAGGCTTCCAGGAGAGGAAGGTGCCGAAAGACAGCAGTATCATCCCCGCCCCGCCTATACAGCACAGCACCACGAACGCCCGTATCAGGCACTTCATCTGAGCTAGGCTGAGCACCCCGGAATTAAGGCCGTATGCAGGCCCCTGCCTCTCGGCGGTATCGGTTCCCCGGAGCACGTCCCCCAACTCGTTGCTGAGGTTGGACAGTATCTGCAGGCAGACGGTGGTAAGGCAGACCAGCACCAGCACCCAGGGATTCACCTGCCAGCGCTCCAGCGCCAGCTTGCCCCCCAGCAGAACCCCGGCCAGGCTCAACGGCAGGGTCCGCAGCCTCATCGAACTGAGGGCGGCTTTTATTTTACCACGCATATGGATAATTCATACAGGCCGTACAAGGGCAGGAATACTACCAGCAGGGTGAAAGGATCACCGGTGGGGGTGATGAGGGCGGCCAGCACCAGCAGCACCACCACGGCGTAGCGGCGCCAGCTTTTAAGCAGCTCGCGGGAGATTACCCCCAACTTGCCCAGCAGCCAGCTCAGCGACGGCAGTTCGAACACCAGACCCATCACGAAGACCATGCTCAGCAATATACCCATATAGCTGTTCAGGTTGATCTGGTTCACTATGCTGTCCGAAACCCTGTAGGCGGTAAGGAACTTGAAGATGATAGGGAAGATGACCAGATATCCCACGGTGCAGCCCAGATAGAAAAGGCCGGTCCCGCCAAGGAAGGCGGAGCGCACCCCGCGCACCTCCTTGTCGAACAAGGCAGGGCGCACGAATACCCATATCTGATACATAAGATACGGGAAGATGATCAGCAGCGCCATCCACATGCTGACGCTGATATGCGTCATGAACTGCGACGCGACGTTAATGTTGATTATGGAGACATCCTCGCCAGGGCCATAGATGAAGCCCAGCCAGCGGTAAAGGAAGAAGTCGGCGTGGGCCGGGCCCAGGATCAGCGTATCGAAAATATGCGGCAGGGCGATGAAGCACCCCACCAGCGCAATCACGAACACAACGACCACCCGGAGCAGGCACCAGCGCAACTCCTCGAGATGGTCCCAGAAGGACATCTCTCCGGCCATTACTCCTCGGACTTGATGTCCTTATCGACGTCCTTGAGTTCCTTTTCGACTTCGTTCATCCCTTCCTTGAAGCTCCTGACACCCTTGCCAAGACCCTTCATAAGTTCGGGAATCTTCTTGCCGCCCCAGACCAGCAGCACGACGAAAGCGATGATGAGAACTTCCCAGATTCCGATGTTTTGGAACAACAATAAATTCTTCATATTCAGAAAATTATATTAGTCTAGCTTCAGCACGGCCATAAACGCGCTCTGAGGCACCTGTACCTTGCCTATCTGGCGCATACGCTTCTTTCCCTCCTTCTGCTTCTCGAGCAGCTTGCGCTTACGGGTCACGTCGCCGCCGTAGCACTTCGCGGTAACATCCTTGCGCACCTGCTTCACCGTCTCGCGGGCGATGATCTTCGCGCCGATGGCGGCCTGCACGGGAATGTCGAACTGCTGGCGGGGGATGAGGTCCTTGAGCTTGACGCACATCTTGCGCCCGAACTCATAGGCATTATCCTCGTGAATCAGGGTGGAGAGGGCATCCGCCGGCTCTCCGTTCAGGAGGATGTCCAGCTTGACCAGCCGCGCGCTGCGGTAGCCGATTATATGGTAGTCGAAGGAAGCATAGCCCTTCGATATGCTCTTGAGCTTGTCATAGAAGTCGAACACTATCTCCGAAAGCGGCATGTCGTAGTTGAGCTCCACGCGGTCGGAGGTGATGTAGTGCTGGCTGACGAGGGTGCCGCGCTTATCCAGGCAGAGCTTCATCACGGGGCCGAAGAACTCGGCCTTGGAAATTATCTGCGCACGGATGAAAGGCTCCTCTATATGGTCGATGACAGTAGGTGCGGGAAGACCGGAGGGATTGTGCACGTCGAGCACCTCCCCCTGGGTGGTGTACACCTTGTAGGATACGTTCGGGACGGTGGTGATCACGTCCATATCGAACTCGCGGAAGAGGCGTTCCTGCACGATTTCGAGGTGCAGCAGGCCTAGGAATCCGCATCGGAAACCGCTTCCCAGCGCGAGAGAGCTCTCAGGCTCGTACACGAAGGATGCATCGTTCAGCTGGAACTTCTCCAGCACGGTGCGCAACTCCTCGAATTTATCCGCCTGCACGGGATACATACCCGCGAAGACCATGGGTTTGACCTCCTCGAATCCGGCGATAGCCTCGACGCAGGGGTTCTCCTTGTCGGTGATGGTATCTCCCACCTTCACCTCGGCGGCGCTCTTGATTCCGGAGATGATATATCCTACGTCGCCGCAGCCTACCTCGGCCGTCGGCACCAGTTTCATCCGCAGTATGCCTATCTCCTCCGCCTCATAATCCTGGCCGGTATTGAAGAACTTGACCTGCTGGCCTTTATGCAGGGTTCCGTTCTTTATCTTGAAATAGGCGATGACCCCGCGGAAGGGGTTGAAGACGGAATCGAAGATGAGGGCCTGCAGGGGAGCTTCCGGGTCCCCTTTCGGGGCGGGGATCTTCTCCACGATGGCATCCAGGATGGGCTGTACGCCCTCCCCCGTGCGGGCGGAGATGCGGAAGATGTCGTCCAGGTCGCAGCCGATGAGGTCCACGATCTGATCCGCCACCACATCCGGCTGCGCGGAGTCCATATCTATCTTATTGAGTATGGGGATGATTTCGAGCCCGTGGTCTATGGCCTGGTAGAGGTTGGCGATGGTCTGGGCCTGGACGCCCTGGGACGCATCCACCACCAGCAGCGCACCCTCGCAGGAAGCGATGGAACGGGAGACTTCGTAGCTGAAGTCCACGTGGCCGGGAGTGTCGATAAGATTGAGGATGTGGCCCTTGTACTGCATCTGGATTGCGTGGCTCTTGATAGTAATGCCCTTCTCGCGCTCCAGATCCATATCGTCCAGCACCTGAGCCTCCATATCGCGCTCGCTCAGCGTCTGCGTCAGTTCAAGCAGACGGTCGGCAAGGGTGGACTTACCGTGGTCGATGTGTGCGATAATGCAGAAATTGCGTATTCGGTCCATTGTCATAGTTTACAAAGTTAGCAATTTCTCGCTAATCACGAGAAATTGCCAACCATGTTTTTGTATGTATTCGCCCTAGAAATTGAGCGCAAGGCCCACGCCACTTCGGGTAGCACCTGCCTTAAGACTGGATCCGTAGGGCTTGGGAGCGTAACGGGCGTTGTAATCGTCCATCATCGCATCGATTTCCTTGTGCCCGGAACGCCACAGGTGAATACCTCCCCAGATGCTGGCTACGGTGACGATGGCGCCAAGTGCTATCATTGCATTACCGCCTCCTCCGGACTCTCCCATCATCTCGTTACTCTCGTTCTCACCATATCCGAACACGGCCATGGCAATGCCGGTAGCAGGGCCGAAAGTCATTGCAGCCAAGCCCCAATAAGTCTGGGAAGCGGCCTTGCGGTAACGGCTGCCATAGATCATCAGGCCCGTTTCGTAGTCGAAGGGGACATAGCCGTAAGCGTAATAGCCGGGATAAGGCTCCTGAGGATAAGGAGAATAATAACCGTTATATTGTGCGGAAAGGTTTACCGACACCGTCAGTGCAACCAGAAGGAGAATTAAACGTTTCATAATGGTAAGTGTTTCTCGATGACGGTCGGGGCAAAAGCTATGCCAAATCAATTCCCGCGCTTGGCATTATAGCCCATAGAGGCCAGCAGGGACACGATTTTATCGCGGAGATCCCCCTGGATGGTAATCTCTCCATCCTTGGCCGTACCGCCCACTCCGCACTTGGTTTTCAGGGTTTTAGCCAGGGCGGCGAGGTCGTCCTGGGTGCCCACGAAGCCCTTCACCAGGGTAACCTGCTTGCCCGCCCGCTGACGACGGTCGATGGCAACTATCAGGCGCTGCCTGGCGGGCGGGAGGGTATCCTCCTCAACCTCGGCCGCAGTCTGGTATTGAAAGTCCGGGTTCGTGGAATAAACTACCCCCAGACGCTGTTTCCAATCATTATCGTTCTTCATATCCGCAAAGATAATCATTTTATTAGCTATATTTGTGAATGTATGGATTTAGGAACCCTCCATCTGAGTGCTGATGCCCCTCCGGCCGTCCCCCTGACCGGCTGGCTGGATGTCACCGTGCACGCCTGGATGGTGGTCGCCTGCGCACTGCTGCTGCTCTTCCTCCTTCCCGGAATCTTCCGAATCTTCCCCGCCGTATCCGGATGCCTCACCCGCAGCCGGGGCAACCTCGAAATCGAGCACAGCCTCAGCACCGCCCGCGCCAGGAACTTCTATTCCCGTATGCTGGTGATTCCCTTCATCGTGGTGCTTGACCGTTTCGGTCTTTACGCTCCGTCCTTCCTTGCCGGATGGGATGAGCCCTGGCTGCGCTTCGCGGAACTGTACCTCGTGCTGATCGCCTTCCTGCTTCTGCGCATTATTCTCCACGCCATAATACTGAACATCGGCCGCAAGCACTTCCATAGCGAAAAGCGCCTCGCCATCCGCAGAGGAATGCACAACTACTTCATCTGCTTTATGATACTGATGGCCGTTTCGCTGGGGGCGCTGTCCATTTTCGGGGTTTCCGACGGAGTGTTCCGCAACGTGATCCGGGCCGAACTTGCTCTGTTCTGGCTCATTTCGATTACTCGCGAAGGGCAGATTTTGCACTCCGAATGCGGTGGTTTGGCAACTATTTTGTATCTTTGCGGGCTTGAATTTTTACCCGTTGGTGCCGTGGTGGCATCCGCAGTGGTATTTTAAAGTCGAAATGCTATTATGAGAATCCTGATTTCACAGCAGGCACCGTCAAAGTTGACCGCATACGAGGCCCTTCAAGGCAAGTTTAAAGCAGATATAACTTTCAGGCCTTTCTTCCGCATAGAGCCCCTGAGTTCCAGGGAATTCCGCGACCAAAGAGTTAATCTCCCCGACTACACGGCCATCGTATTCTCCTCCCGCCACGCCATAGATGCATATTTCAAACTCGCCGAGGAACTCCGTTTCAAGGTCCCCGAGACAATGAAATACTTCTGCACCACGGAGCTGGTGGCCATCTACCTGCAAAAGCATATCGTCTTCCGCAAGCGCAAGATCTTCTTCGGCGAAGGCACCCCCGAGTCGCTGGTGGCCCTGATCGGCCCCAAGCACAAGGGAGAGAAGTTCCTCATCGCCAAGAACGCCGGTTCGAACTCCGAGGCCCTCACTTCCCTGCTCACCAAGGCCGGGGTGGACTTCACCGAGGCCGAGCTGGTAAAGAGCGTCACCCAGGACCTGAAGGACCTGGACGTTTCTTCCTACGACATCGTAGCGCTGTACAACCCGGCCGATGTCAAGAGCCTGTACGAGAACTTCCCTGAGTTCAAGCAGGGCAAGGTCAAGTTCGCGGGATGGGGCAAGAGCATCGTTCCTGCAATGGAAGATGCCGGCCTGAGCATCGACATCCAGGGTCCTACCCCGGAGGCTCCTTCGGTGGCCCGCGCTATCGAGCTTTATCTTCAGCAAAACAAGTAATTTCCTATGACTCCCCGGGGCAACACGCTTGGCAAATCAGAGCGGCTGTCCGGCAAGAAGTCAATTTCCACCCTTCTCGCCGACGGCAGATGGGGTGGCCTCGGGCACTTCCGCTACTGCTGGCTCGCCCAGCCCGCCGCCGCGGGGGCGAGTGCGGGGCTTGACGTAGGTGCGGCGGGCGCAGGTGCGGCGGGCGGAGGTGCAGTGGGCTCTAGCGCGGCGGGTGCGGGGGCGGCGGGCTCTGGCGCACCGGGTGCGGGGGCGGCGGGTGCCCCCGACGTCATGCCCGACCAGATCGGGCATCTCCCCACCAGGATTCTGGTATCCGTCCCCAAACGCTTCTTCAAACGCGCCGTCAAGCGGAACCTGCTGAAACGCCGCATCCGCGAAGCCTACCGCCAGCAAAAAATCGACGGAGTGGACGTGATGTTCCAGTACAATTCGCAGGAAATCGCCGACTCCGCAACCATCTTCAAGGAAATCGGTGCCATCCTGAAACGCATCACGGATGCCCAGCAGACGGGTACTGGTGCCGGGGTCGCCGCAGGGTCTGCCGCCGGAACTGCTGCCGGGGTCGCCGCCGGTTTCGCTACCGAAACTGCCGCCGGGACTGCTGCCGAAACAAATCCGGCTAATAAATGAAGCTGCTGAAAACCATACTGAGCGCGCCATTCATACTGCTGATAAAATTCTACCAGCTGTGCATCTCCCCGCTAAAACCGCCAACCTGCCGCTTCACCCCCACCTGCTCCCAATACGCCCTCGAAGCCTTCCGCAAGTATGGCCCGCTCAAGGGATTCTGGCTTTCGCTCAAAAGAATCCTCCGCTGCCACCCCTGGGGCGGCTCCGGCTACGATCCCGTGCCCTAGATACCTGCCGCGGACACCGTGACCGCACCCCCTTCTCCCAACCGGGACATCTTTCATCTGCGCATTGCAGCACCTAACCACTTGGCTATCAACACTTTCCCAGCAGGAGAATCGGCAAAATTTGCCGATTCTCTTTCCGGCAATTATCTGTCTGTCAATCACTTGGCTGCTGCATGCGCTTGACCGCTGCATGCGCTTGACTGCTGCGCGCCTCTTGATTGTTGCATACACTTAACTGCTGCACGGCCAGCCGCAATGCCTTCTTCTCTGTCATGCCCCGATGCACTCAACCTCCTGACCACAAAAACCCCAGACCAGAACCCCTGGGTGTTCCCGGTCTGCCAAAAAATTGCAGACCAGGAACAAAAACGGCCAAAATCGTTCCTGGTCTCACAAAAACTTGCAGACCAGGAACACCTACGCTGGGGCCGGGAACACATACGTAGGGGCTGGGACACCTAAGTGGGGAACCGGGGACACATAAGTGGGGGCAGGGAACACCAACCACTTTTCCAGCGCGTTTCAGTGGGCAACGCTGCCGGTCGAAGCAGGACCGGCAGCTACGGCGGCGCCGGCTGCGGGGAGCTACATCCCTGAAGGGCTCTCCTCGCCGGCGGCCTTAGCCCAGCGACAAAAATGCCCGGTCGAGCCGGGCATAAGGGAAAACGCCGGGCAGTCAAGTGGCTGTGTATCAACTATATCCTGAAAACAAATCGGCCAAAATAACCGATTTGTTTTCAGGATAATGCTGTGAGTCAATGAGTTAGGTGACCGGCAAAAAAAAGAGCGCGGAGGAGCGAGGTGGAGCGACAGCGAGGCGGGTTGGCGCGAGGAGTGGCGGCAGGGCGTGCTGAGTAAAGTGCTGTGGCAGAGGGGTTTATGCGATCAAGGCTGCTCGATTTTGAGCAGCCTTGATCGCATAATATACTGATATTCAGCCGTTTACTCAGCACGCCGCCAAAGAGGATGCCCGATCGAGGGGGGGGTAGGCAGTGGCGTGATACACAAGTAGCGGCGGGGCAGGGGGGAAAGGCGTGGCGGTTAAATGCCTGAGTAACAGGCTGATAGCATAAAGTCTCCCCCTTGAAAATGAGGGGGAGACTTTATATTAAACTACTGTGTATTAGCCAGTTAGCCGCCACGGGCGCTGGACGGTGAAGGCCGGACGAGGGACGAAGGCCGGTCCGAGGGACTAAGGCCGGAGGAGGCAGGGTGCGAGAAGGCGGGGTGCGAGAAGGCAGGGTGCGAGGAGGTGGGGGGCGAGAAGGTGGAGGGCGAGAAGGCATAAGGTAAGGGGTCGGCTAAAGTAGGAATGGCATTTGTAAGGGAAAGCGACAAAGATTTGTTATCTTTGCGAGTTATGACAGAAAAGAAGTTCAATCTATGGAACAGGATTGCCGCGGCGTTTGCTTTCGTGGTGTCCGCGTTCACATATCTCAGCACTATAGAACCCACTGCGTCGTTCTGGGATTGCGGGGAGTTTATTGCATCATCGTACAAACTTGAGGTGGGGCATCCTCCGGGAAATCCTACTTTCCAGCTTTTTGCGCGCATCTTCACGATGTTCGGCGATAATATGCATGCGGCCGTCCTGGTGAATGCGATGAGTGCGTTGTGCTCGGCCCTCACCATCCTCTTCCTATATCTGACCATTGTTTGGTTTGCCAGAAGGATGGCCACCGGCAGCGGCAGCAGCAGCGCAAGCACCACCAGCACCGGCACCACCGGCAGCACCGCAAGCACCACCACCCTCCCCCTCGGGACGGCGATCGGGGTGATTGGCGCGGGGCTCGTGGGAGCGCTCGCCTACTGCTTCTCCGACACATTCTGGTTCTCGGCAGTGGAGGGAGAGGTGTACGCGATGAGTTCCCTCGTCACGGCCATAGTCTTCTGGCTGATGACCAAGTGGTACGACGTGGCCGATCAGCCGCGGGCGAACCGCTGGATAGTGCTCATCGCATTCCTGATGGGCCTCAGCATAGGAATCCATCTTCTTAACCTGCTGGCCATCCCCGCCTTGGTATTCCTTTTCTACTACCGCAGGCGCGAGGACAGTCCCTTCACCGGCAAGGAGCTCTGCAAGGTGTTCCTGGTAGGCGTACTGATACTCGGGATCATCCTCTTCGGAATCATCCCCTGGCTGCCCAAGCTGGCCGCATATGCCGACCTGGTGTTCGTGAACGTGCTGGGTCTCCCCTACAACAGCGGCGCTGCCTTCTTTATGGTTGCGGTGCTCGGCCTGTGCTTCT
>JAEEGK010032245.1_pt1 | contig 10261 bp, 10 predicted proteins | sample 8958771 | NCBI WGS metagenome assembly JAEEGK01 (sample SAMN16246547, study PRJNA631951) | gut metagenome | biome: gut microbiome; feature: rumen; material: SC-attached | host: Bos | place: Iran: Karaj | collected 2018-10 | reverse complement strand
AAGCTTGAGGGTGTAGACACCGGTATTCTTGATCCTAGGGACACCTACAAGAATGCAGCTGAATGGGAAGAGAAAGCAAAGGACCTTGCAGGACGTTTCATCAAGAACTTCCACAAGTACGAGTCCAACAAGGCCGGTAAGGCTCTTGTAAAGGCCGGTCCCCAGCTTTAATCCAGCTGAAACCCAATAAAAAATCCTGCTCGAATTGAGCAGGATTTTTTAGTTTACAGTAATTAAGAAAAATCTTAATTATTCGGCCTTACCGTTGCTACCAAGAACGTTAACGATCTTGTCAATGTAAAGCTTCTTCATTTCGTCACGAGCAGGACCAAGATATTTACGAGGGTCGAACTCACCGGGTTTCTCGTTGAATACCTTGCGAACAGCTGCGGTCATTGCAAGACGGCTGTCAGAGTCGATGTTGATCTTGCAAACAGCGCTCTTGGAAGCCTCGCGAAGCTGCTCCTCAGGAATACCAACTGCATCGGGAAGTTTGCCACCGTTAGCGTTGATAATGTCTACATACTCCTGGGGAACTGATGAAGAACCGTGAAGAACGATAGGGAAACCGGGGAGCTTCTTCTCGATCTCGTGGAGAACGTCGAATGCGAGGGGCGGAGGTACAAGACGGCCGGTCTTGGGGTCACGGGTGCACTGCTCGGGTTTGAACTTGTAAGCACCGTGGCTGGTACCGATAGAGATAGCAAGGCTGTCACAACCAGTGCGGGTAGCGAAGTCGATAACTTCCTCAGGACGAGTGTAGTGAGACTCCTCTGCGGAAACCTCATCCTCTACGCCTGCGAGAACGCCAAGCTCTGCCTCTACGGTAACATCGTACTGATGAGCGTAATCAACAACCTTCTTGGTAAGAGCGATGTTCTCTTCGTAAGGAAGTGAAGATGCGTCGATCATAACTGAGCTGAAGCCCAGGTCTACGCAGCTCTTGCAAAGCTCGAAGCTGTCGCCGTGGTCAAGATGAAGAACAATCTGGGGCTTCTCCCAACCGAGTTCCTTGGCATAAGCAACTGCACCTTCTGCCATGTAACGGAGAAGAGTCTGGTTAGCGTAGTTGCGTGCGCCCTTGGATACCTGAAGGATAACAGGAGACTTGGTCTCTGCTGCAGCCATGATGATGGCCTGAAGCTGCTCCATGTTATTGAAGTTGAATGCGGGGATAGCATATCCACCGGCAACGGCCTTTGCGAACATTTCGCGGGTATTAACAAGGCCCAATTCTTTGTAAGATACCATAGTTTAAACTATATTGTTTAATGATTATTTTTGCCGATAATTACTTGTAATCACTTCAAAAATCAGGCAAATTTAATTAAATTTGCAGAAATCTTCAAGGGCATCAAGCCGCTAAAACGATAAATGTTATGGCCTGCAAGAAAAAAGAACAAAAAACCGGTAAAGTATTGATTTTCTCGGCCCCTTCGGGTTCAGGAAAAAGCACTATAGTCAATCATATTCTTGGACTTCACCCAGAGATAGAATTCTCTGTATCAGCTACTTCCCGTCCGCCCCGCGGCCAGGAGCAGGACGGCGTGGAATACTACTTCCTTAGCGTAGAAGAGTTCCGCCGCCGCATAGAGGCAGACCAGTTCGTAGAGTATGAGCAGGTGTACGAAGGCCGCTATTACGGCACCTTGAAGAGCGAGGTTGAGCGCATCTGGGCCAAGGGCCATGTGATTATTTTTGATGTCGACGTCAAAGGTGGCGTCAACCTTAAAAAATACTTCGGGGACAAGGCCCTTTCAGTATTCATCCAGGCTCCTTCAGTAGAGGAGCTAAGGCGCAGGCTTATCTTCCGCAACACCGACACCCCTGAGGCTATCGCAGAGCGCGTAGCCAAGGCCGCAGAGGAAATGACTTACGCTCCCAAGTTTGACGTTGTCCTAATAAACGACAATCTGGACAAGGCTTACGCCGAGGCCGAAAAGATGGTGGACGATTTCCTTAAATAAAATGAAAATCGCGGTTTACAGCGGCAGCTTCAATCCTCTGCACATTGGCCATCTGGCCATATTAAGGTATCTGGTGAAAACCGCCGGCTACCAGCGTGTGCTGCTGATCGTAAGTCCGCAAAGCCCGTTCAAGGATGCCGCTTCCAACCTTAGCGGCCAGGCCCGCTACGAGGCAGCCTGCGAGGCCTTGGCCCGCCATCCGGAGCTAAAGGGCATAGAGGCATCGGACATAGAACTGTCAATGGAGCCGCCGCACTATACCATACGCACTCTGGACACCCTCCGTGCCCGAAATCCCAAAGATAGCATCACACTGGTAGTAGGTGCGGACAATCTGGAGAGCTTCCCCCGCTGGCGCGACTACAAACGCATTTTAAAAGAGTACGGCATTGCCGTATATCCGCGCAAGGGTTATCACCGCGGCCATCTTAAGGCCCGGCTGATGAAAGAGGATCCTTCCTATAAGATAGAGCTCCTGAATGCCCCGCTGGTTACAATCTCATCTACAGAAATCCGCAGCGCAGACGGCAAGGATATGTCAAAATGGCTGATGTAATATGAATACAGAGACAGAGAGAAAGTTTTTGGTAAAGGACGACAGTTTCCGTGCTGCCGCCGTCAAGACTTATTCCATTAGGCAGGGTTACATCGCCCATGATGGCGGCAACACCGTGCGCATCCGCATCCGGGACAATGAAGGCTTTCTTACCATTAAGGGCAAGACTACCGATGACGGCCTTAGCAGGCCGGAGTGGGAGATGCAGATTCCCCTTCAGGACGCCCTGGAGCTGTTCAAGCTTTGCAAAAGCGGCCGCATAGAAAAGTTCCGCCACATTGTTCCGGCAGAAGGCGGCCTTAAGTGGGAAGTAGACGAATTTCTTGGAGAAAACGAGGGCCTTGTCATGGCAGAGATAGAGTTACCCTCCCCTGACGCTACCTTCGTCCGCCCCTCCTGGCTGGGCACAGAAGTCACCGGCGTCTCCTCTTACTACAACTCCTACCTCTCCAAACACCCCTACAAGACCTGGTAAAGTCATTAAGGACGAACTGGAAGCAAGAGGAATTCCCCTATTTCCTGTATTTTGCGGCCTGGGAGGCGATGAGCTCGGCGTCATCGAAGTAGTTGATCTTCATGGCGTCCTTCATCTGGTGAAGAGTCTCGGCAGCAACCTGGGCAGCAACTTCAGAACCTTTCTTAAGGATATTGTAAACCTCAGGAATATCCTGCTCGTAGGCATGACGACGGGCGCGGATAGGCTCCAGGCGGTCGTTCAGCACGTTAATCAGGAACTTCTTGCACTTCATGTCACCAAGACCGCCACGACGGTAGTGGTCTTTAAGCTCTTCAAGGCAAGAGTAGTCCGTAAGGTATTTTGCAAAGTCCTCAGGCTCACTGAAAGCATCAAGATAAGTGAAAACACAGTTACCTTCTACCTTACCCGGATCCTCTACCTTAAGATGACCGGGATCGGTGAACATACCCTTAACCTTCTTTTCCATCTCTGCAGGGTCGTCGCTAAGATAGATGCAGTTGCCAAGGGACTTGCTCATCTTGGCCTGGCCGTCGGTACCGGGAAGCCTGCGGCAAACCTTGTTGGAAGGAAGAAGAATCTCCGGCTCTACAAGGACATCGCACTTGTAAGTTCCGTTAAAGCTGCGGACAATCTCGCGGCACTGCTCCAGCATAGGCTCCTGATCCTCGCCGGCAGGCACCGTGGTGGCCTTGAAGGCGCAGATATCAGCGGCCTGGCTTATAGGATAGGTAAAGAAACCAACGGGGAGTCCGCGGCGGTTCTCTTCTTCTGCATCGGCGTTAAAGCCGCGAAGAGCCATCTCTGCCTTAACGGTAGGATTTCTCTGGAGACGCTGAACAGTTACAAGGTTTGAGAAGAACTGGGTCATCTCGTGCAGCTGAGGTATCTGTGACTGTACAAAGATGGTAACCTTATTGGGATCAAGGCCGGCAGAGAGGTAGTCCAAAGCAACCTCTATGACGTTCTGACGAACTTTTTCCGGGTTGTCGGCGTTGTCTGTAAGTGCCTGGACGTCGGCTATGAACACGAAGAACTTGTCATAGTTGCCTTCTTCCTGCAGAAGTACCCTGTTGCGGAGTGAACCAACATAATGACCAAGATGAAGTTTGCCGGTAGGACGGTCGCCAGTAAGTATAATTCTTCCCATATTTATTTTCACTTAATAGAATCGCAAAGGTATAAAAAAAACGGTGCAGATAAAAATCCGCACCGTTTTTTTAGAATTCACCGGATTACTGCTCATCCGGAGCGTTGTCCTGAGGACCCTGAGGACCGGGCTGAGGACCAGGCTGGGGACCCTGAGGGCCCTGGGCCTGCTGTGCCTGCTGGTACATAGCCTCAAATGCCTTGTTAAGAGCCTCTTTGTACTTGTCGATGTCGGCAAGATTCTGGGTCTTGATAGCCTCCTTAAGTGCGGTTACGTTCTTCTCTACCTCGTCCTTAACGGTTGCAGGAACCTTGTCACCGTTCTCTTTAAGGAACTTCTCTGCCTGGAAGCAAAGGGCGTCGGCCTCGTTGATCTTGTCAACGCGCTCCTTCTCTGCCTTATCTGCAGCCTCGTTAGCCTTGGCCTCGTCGCGCATACGCTTGATCTCGTCCTCTGACAGGCCTGAAGAAGCCTCGATTCTAACGCTCTGGGCCTTGCCTGTAGCCTTATCCACTGCGGATACGCTAAGGATACCGCTGATATCGATAGAGAATTTCACTGCAATCTGAGGCACGCCACGGGGTGCGGGAGCGATGCCGTCAAGATGGAAGACACCAATCTGCTTGTTGTCCTTTGCCATAGGACGCTCGCCCTGGAGCACGCGGATTTCTACTGAAGGCTGGTTGTCAGCTGCTGTAGAGAAAATCTGCTCCTTATCTACAGGAATGGTGGTGTTTGCATCAATCATCTTGGTCATAACGCCGCCAAGGGTCTCGATACCAAGTGAAAGCGGGGTAACATCGGTAAGGATCACATCCTTAACATCGCCTGCGAGCACACCGCCCTGGATGGCTGCACCAACTGCAACAACCTCATCCGGGTTAACGCTGCGGTTAGGCTCCTTGCCAAAGAAGTTCTTAACGATCTCCTGGATCTTAGGGATACGGGTTGAACCGCCCACGAGCAGAACCTCGTCAATATCGGATACGTTCATCTTTGCTGCTGCAAGAGCGTTGCGGCAAGGCTCGATGGTACGCTGGAAGAGGTCGTCGCAAAGCATCTCGAACTTAGCCCTGGTAAGGGTCTTTACAAGGTGCTTAGGCACACCGTCAACCGGCATGATGTAAGGAAGGTTGATCTCTGTAGAAGTCTGGTTAGAGAGTTCTATCTTAGCCTTCTCTGCGGCCTCTTTAAGTCTCTGGAGAGCCATAGGGTCCTTCTTGAGGTCTGCGCCACCGTTCTCTGCTGCGAACTCGCTTGCCAGCCAGTCGATAATTACCTGGTCGAAGTCATCACCGCCAAGGTGGGTATCACCGTTGGTAGACTTAACAGCGAAGATTCCGGAGTCGAGCTCAAGGATAGAAATATCAAAGGTACCGCCACCAAGGTCGTAAACTGCTACGTTCATGCTCTTGTCAGTCTTGTCAAGACCGTATGCAAGTGCGGCTGCGGTAGGCTCGTTGATGATAAGCTTAACATCAAGACCGGCAATCTTACCAGCCTCTTTGGTAGCCTGACGCTGAGAGTCGCTGAAGTATGCAGGAACGGTTACGATTGCCTCTGTAACCTCCTGGCGAAGATAATCCTCTGCGGTCTTCTTCATCTTCTGAAGAACCATTGCAGAAATCTCCTGAGGAGAGTAGAGACGGCCGTTGATATCTACGCGGGGAGTGTTGTTGTTACCACGAACCACCTTGTAAGGAACGCGGCTTACCTCTGCGTTAACCTGATCGTAGGTCTCACCCATGAACCTCTTGATAGAGAATACGGTGTTGGCAGGATTGGTGATAGCCTGACGCTTTGCAGGGCTACCCACCTTACGCTCACCGCCTTCAGTGAAAGCAACAACTGAAGGAGTAGTACGCTGACCCTCATTGTTGATGATAACGGTAGGCTGGTTACCTTCCATTACCGCTACGCATGAATTGGTTGTACCCAAATCGATTCCAATAATTTTTCCCATATTATTAATCTCCTTTTTTTTCTTTTCATCTGCCAGCCCTGTCTTCAGGACCGACGCCTTCATTTATATCGAATGTTATGCCAATTCGTTTTTTCTGACATTTTGTCATATCTTTGCAGAGTAATTAGACATTTATGGAATACAGGCAACTGACGGAACAGGAGTATAAGGACCTGCAGGACAGGATCCTATATGAAGACAATCATCTTTTGATCGTATGCAAGCGCGCGGGCGAAATTGTCCAGGGTGACAAGACCGGCGACGAGACCTTGTGCGACAAATACAAGGCCTTCATTGCCATACGCAACTCCAAACCGGGTAAAGTATTCCTGGGTATCCCCCACCGTCTGGACCGCCCTGTAAGCGGCATTACCGTATTTGCAAAGACATCCAAGGCCCTTGAAAGGCTTAGCGCAGCCTTCCGCGAAGGCACAGTCCACAAGATATATCTGGCCCTGTGCGTCGCCGCACCTGAGCAGCCGCACGCCCTGCTGGAAAACTGGCTGCTTCGCCGCGAAGAGCAGAATAAGAGCTATATAGTAAAAGAAGGAAAATACAGGGATGCCAAACTGGCCAAACTTATTTACACCTACCTTGGCAGTACGGAAAGATACCATCTTTTGCAGGTCGAACTGCTGACAGGCCGTCACCACCAGATTCGCTGCCAGCTATCCGGCATCGGCTGCACAATTAAGGGAGACCTGAAATACGGCGCGCCAAGGAGCAACCCAGACGGTAGCATCAGCCTTCATGCCAGAAGCATAACGCTTCCCCATCCTGTGACAAAAGAAGAGCTTACCGTTCTGGCCCCTGTCCCTTGTTCTTGGAAAGGAGTTTCCGGTCTCTTGCAGACTCGTCCCGAAGCTCCTTGCACCATTCCCGGGGATTAATATTATTCTCTATGCGGAAGGCGGCCAGGAAAGTAACCTTGCTGCCAAAACCCGACATCTGCCATAGATCCGATATCTTCAGGCTCATGTCATTCCTGAACAGTTCCATGGCATGACGGACACGGTAAGAGTTTACCACCCGTGCCAGATTCTTTCCGGTACAGTGATTCACACTGCGGGAAACGTATCCACGATTAGTCCCCAGATAGCGGCACAGGCGTTCCATGGTAAAAGCTGCATCAAGGTATGGTTTCTTTTCTTCCAGGTAACGTATTATCTTCTCGTAAATGCGCACCTCCATATCCGATGGCTCAGAGTCAAGGCTCTGCTTGTCCTTGCCGGCCATTGCCAGATACCGGACCGAAACCAGGAAAAGCAGGATAATGGCCAGGATCAGGAATACTCCCTGAACGATATAACGCACTGTGAATGAGGCGCCCCAGGAAGACTCTGACGCCAGAAGCAAGGCCATAAAGCACACCGAATACACATACCTGGCAGATTCTATCACAAAATCCTTTCCGCTGTATTCTCCTAATAAAAAAGAAGAATCCGCACACTTCTTGAAAAGGTTTACGGCCAGGGACACCACAACCGGCACAGCTATACCGGCGCAAAAAACCAACATACGGGGAGACCATACACCGCAAGAATCCGGATCAGGAGACAGCAGTGCAGCAATAAGGGCTGCAGCTTGATAGATTACAAGCATCAGCACTAACATTTTACCTAAAGATTTATCTGTCAAAATCAGCAACATGCTGCCGACAATAGAAAAGGAACCTATTACAGTTTCGATCATAGATCATGGCGACGTTTTTTGTTCCGTCCTTGACGGCAAATTTATAAAAAAAACACCCGCCCATAATTCAATTATAGACGAGGTTTTTGTTAAATCGTATTATATTTTTACAAATCTTTACTTTGCTTTACGAATCTTTACTTTCTTTACGAATCTTGACGACTTAATTTACGAATCTTGACTAACCAATCTTTTCAGAAACCTTCTTTGCCTTGGTTTTTATTGTATCGAAGCCCCGTCCGTAAACTCCGGTCGTAGTGGCAACTGACAGGAAAGCATCAGGATCAATGGACTTTATGTACCTGAGCATTATGTTAAGATCCGACTTTCTGCTGATAACCATAAGCACATGGCTTTCTTCCTTTGTGTACCAGCCCTGGGCCGGCATAACTGTAACGCCGCGATGCAGGTTGGTGGTTATGCAGTCTGCGATTTCTGCATACTTATGCGATAGAATGAATACCTGCACGGACTGTTTGGTACCGGACAGATAAATATCAATCACGTTGCCGCATACCGTTACAAGCAGAAGGCCATATACTACGCCCGTAAACTTGTCTGCCCAGCCCACCAATTCGCCGTCGGCCGTATATGAAGGAACGAAGAATGAAGATGCGATGATAACTACATCGATAAGCAATATCATCCTGCCGGGAGAGACATTGCGGTACTTGCTTACGATAAGGGCGATAATGTCCGTGCCGCCGGTACTGCCGCCCTGCGACATGGCCATGCCTATGCCCAAACCTGCCATGATGGCACCTATCAGGGTGCACATAAGCTTACCATTATCAAGGGCGATAGCCTGGATTATCGTCTCCGGAACAAGTTCCGGAAGGACTCGCAAACCTATGGATGCAAGAATGATGGCCATAATGGTCTTGCCGCCGAAGCCCGCCCCCATCACGAAGAAGGCTATAATAAGCAGGATACCGTTTAATATAAAGAAGGTATAACCTACGTTAAAGCCGGTAGCGTACTGGAGAATAGTACCTATACCCGTGACGCCACCACCGACAAGGTTGTTGGGAATAAGGAAGACCACCCATCCCAAAACGTAGATGGTGATACCGATAGCCACCAGGAGGTACTCCTTGATAAGCCTTAAGATGCTTTTATCAGAAGAATTGCTCATTATTCCTGTTCTTGTTTTTTCTTTTTGCGGTCCAGTCCGGTACGCATTTCATCGAAGCCCTGGCCATAAACGGCACTGGCAGAAGAAACACTTACAAAAGCATTCGGGTCTATGTCTTTAATAGCCCTGGTAATTACTGACAGCTGGGTTTTGCGCACCATGATAAGCAGAACCTTGCTCTCCTGCTGCGTATACCAGCCTACGGCATTAAGTGCAGTCACTCCCCTGTTAAGGCTTCCTGTCATAACATCTGCAATCTCTTTATACTTCTTGGAGAAGACCAGCACCTGTACCGTAGCCTTGCTGCCAAGCAGCAGGAAGTCCAGGAACATGGTAAAGGACAGCATGGCGATATAACCGTAAACCATGTCTTTCAGGCCCATGCCAGGAGCCAGAAGCACGGAAGCTATGATAAAGATATCCAGGCTCATATACACCTTTCCGGGCGATATGGGCCAGAATTTATTCAGTATCAGGGCTACGACATCCGTTCCTCCGGTACTGCCGCCTCGTTTGAAGATAAAGCTGATGCCCACGGCCTCCAAAAGGCCGCCGATAATAGGATACAGAACTTTATCATCATCGCCCAGAATGGGGTTGGCAACAATCTGTTGCATGAAATCCATCCTTGGGATAATGTCAAACAGGACGGTGGTAAGGGCTATGCAATAAATGGTCTTGAAGCCAAAGCCCTTTTCCATTACCAAGAAACCGACGCCCAGCAATACTACGTTCAGGATAATGTACGAATAGGATACCGGAATACCCGTACAGAAATTGATGACCGTACAGATACCGGCAAGACCACCGCTGGCAATATGGTTGGCAATGAGAAATACTTCCCATGCCAAGCAGAATATCACGCAGCCGATAGTCATCCAGACATAGTCCAGAAGTACCGAAGCCTTTGATTGTTTTTGAGCCATATGTTATTAAGTTTCAGTGTATTGTGTGTTATTTTATAACGATATTGACAATCTTTCCGGGAACTACTATCACCTTGACGATGCTCTGGCTGCCAACATACTTTTCTGTCTGGGGCAGGGCCCTTACATGAGCCTCGACCTCGGCGGGAGAAAGGGACTTGGACAGATCGACGGTGAACCTTGTCTTGCCGTTGAAGGAAACAGCATAGGTGGCATTGTTCTCTACCGTGTACTCCTTGACGAATACGGGGAAAGGAGCAAAGGTTACGGAGTCTTCATGGCCAAGCGCATGCCAGAGTTCCTCTGCGATGTGAGGAGCAAAGGGGCTGAGCATAACTGCCAGAGGCTCAAGTATTTCCTTCTTGTGGCACTGAAGGTCTGAGAGCTCGTTTACGGC
>JAEEGK010032244.1_pt1 | contig 10261 bp, 9 predicted proteins | sample 8958771 | NCBI WGS metagenome assembly JAEEGK01 (sample SAMN16246547, study PRJNA631951) | gut metagenome | biome: gut microbiome; feature: rumen; material: SC-attached | host: Bos | place: Iran: Karaj | collected 2018-10 | reverse complement strand
GTTCCAAACCTTAGAACAACATAAGAACAACATAAGAACAACATAAGAACAACCTTAGAACAGTGAATGTTGGTACGGTGTTGGCAGGGGGTCGGCAGGGTGTAAATAAATATTATTTATTATTTTTTTTGTGTATATTTGCAGTTTGTAACAATGTAAAGAATTATGAAAAAAATCAATGCAATTATCTGTGCTGCAGCCTTTTTAGCACTTATGGCAAGTTGCGGCGGCAAGAACCAATTCACCATCAACGGCAGCGTCGACATTCCCGAGCTGGAGGGTCAGACGCTCTATATGCTGGACATGAACCAAGCGGGAGCCACCGGAACATGCGGTGATAGCGAAGGTCCTGTGGACAGCGTCGTCGTGGCCAACGGCAAGTTTACCTTCCGCGGTACCGTCGAGGAGCCCTGGATGGCTGCCATCGGCGGCCCCGACCTGCCCTTCTTCTGCTATGTGATGGTAGAGCCCGGCAACATCGTCATCGTGAACGACAGCATCGGAGGCACGCCTCTCAACGACAGCTATTATGCCTTCAAACACAGCCTCGACCTGAGCGACATCGAGGAGCAGATGCAGGAATACCTTCCCCTCTACTACAGCGCCCCCAACGCCAAGGAACGCGCAGAGATGGAGCGCATACTTGACAGCCTCGACGCCCTCGGCAATGCCCGCATACTCGAAGCCAATTGGAAGCTCTATAACGAAAACAAGGATAACTTGCTGGGAGTGATGGCCATGGAGGATATCGTACAGGCCGGCGACTTCACCTACAGCGAGCTCGACAGCATTATCAAGACCGCCTCGCCCAATGTGGCCGAAAGCAAGCAAGTGAAAGCCAAGTTGGAGCAGCTGCGCTGCATCGAGGCCACCGCCGCCGGCAAGCACTACACCGACATCCAAGGTGTGGACGGCAAGCTGAGCGACCTCATCGACGGCAAGCTGGCGCTGGTCGACTTCTACGCCTCGTGGTGCGGTCCCTGCCGCAACGAGATTAAGGACAACCTCGTGCCGCTGTGGAAGAAATACCAGAAGAAAGGCCTCGTCATCGTGGGTCTCAACGTGTGGGAGCGCGGCGACGCCGCTGCCCGCAAGGCCGCCCATGAGAAGGTGATGGCTGAACTCGGCATCACCTATCCCCAGCTGGTCGACAGCACCCGCACCGCCACCGACACCTATGGCGTGCAGGGCATACCGCAGATTATACTCATCGGCCCCGACGGCACCATCCTGGCCCGCGACCTGCGCGGCAGCGCCATCGAGGAGGCCATCGTCAATGCTCTGGGCAAATAAATGAAAGAGAAACTGTTGGGTCTGATATGTCTGATGGGTTTGATGGGCTTGATTCCCATCCAACCCATTGGGCTTTTCAACACCATAATGGCCCAGGATAGCGCCCGTCTGGCGCTGAGGGTCGATGCCAGCCAGTTCTTCCAGGACAACGAATACTTCGGCCTGCATGCCGAGGGCTACACCCTGCCGGGCTTCTACCTGAGGCCGGTGGTGGAGTGGCACGTGACGCCGCTGGTGACCCTCGAGGCCGGCGCCCACTGGCTGCACTTCTGGGGAGCACGCAACTACCCGTCGGCACAGAGTCTCGACGTGTGGCAACGCGAGAGCGACACCGCCACAGCGGCGCATGTGCTGCCGTGGGTGAGGGCCGAGATGGCATGGAAGAGAGAGCGTGCCGAATGGCGGGTGGTGATGGGCAACCTGCGCCCACATAAGTTGCCCATGCCACTCTACAACCCCGAACGCCTGTATGCCACCGACCCCGAAGCCGGCGTGCAGATGATGATGGACGCCAAGCACTTCGACCTCGACGTGTGGGTCGACTGGCGCGAATATATATGGCAGCGCAGCAGCCGTCAGGAACGCTTCACGGCGGGAGTCAGCAGCCAATGGGCCACGAGCTTCGGGAAGTGGGGGTTGCTGGTGCCACTGCACGTCATAGGACAGCATGTCGGCGGGCAGGGGCTCGCCGAGCACAAGCCCGTGCAGAACCACTTCAACGGTGCCATAGGCCTGATGGGGCAGCTGAGAGGCGAGAACTTCGAGCTGACGGGCGGATGCTACGCCATGGGCTACACACAGAAGAACGCACCCGACATACCCTACAAGCGCGGCTGGGGCCTATATCCCGTGGTGAACGGAAAGTGTGCGTTGTGGGGTGGTGAACTCGGCATGGACGCCGGCTACTGGCACGGCCACGGCTTTGTGCCGCTGCTGGGAAGCGTGCTGTTCAGCAACGTGGCCTACGTGGACGGCATCACCTATTTCCGCTACAACCGTATGATGAGCATCGGCGCCAACTACAGATGGAAGATCGAATGCGGTGAGCTGAAAGTGGAAGGGCGCTGGTACCGCTACTTTGAGAAGAAAGACCCCTCGCAGTATTCCGTGGGGGTGTTTATAGACCTAGCACCGAGGTTGACAATCGTGGGAAGATAGAGACATGCGTTTTGAGATTTATAGCAGAGTAGGAAGAGTAGAACAGATACCCGAAGAGACATCCGTCACCATAGGCGTCTTCGACGGCGTGCATCGCGGGCACCAGCAGCTGCTGTCGCAGATGGACGGTGCAAGGTTGGTGGTCACGTTGACGGCGCACCCATCCTTTGTGCTCGGCCGCCGCGAGAGCGAATACTGGCTCGACGACCCCGAGGAGCACCTGAGGCTGTTGTTCGAGGCCGGTGCCAAGTATGTGGCCGTGCTGCCATTCACACAGGAGGTGGCACGGATGACTGCCTGCGAGACGACACGTATGCTGTACAGCCAGCTGAAGATGCGCAACCTGCTGGTGGGCTACGACAGCCGCTTCGGCAACAAGGCCGACGACGACTTCGGGCGGTTGCCCGATCTGGCCGCGGAGCTGGGCTTCACGCTGCAGCGCGGCATGCCGTTCACCGTCGACGGCGAACCTATCAGCTCCAGCCGCATCAGACAGACGCTGCAGGAAGGACGCGTGGAGGACACCGCCGTGTTGCTGGGGCGCCACTACAGCCTCGACGGCAACGTGCAGCACGGGCGCGGCGTGGGCCACACGCTGGGCTTCCCCACAGCCAACATAGACCTTGCGCAGACGCGCAAGATGCTGCCAGCCCTCGGCGTGTATGTCGTAAAAGTGACCAGTGGTCAGGGGCCGGTGGCCAGAGGCATAGCCAACCTCGGGGCGGCTCCGACCTTCGGCATCGACAAGGCGCTGCTGGAGGTACACCTGATAGACTTCGACGGCGACCTATACGGACAGCACACAACGGTGGAGTTCCTGCACAAGCTGCGCGACATCAGGCGCTTCAACAGCAGCGAGGAGCTGCAGAGACAGATACAACAAGACATGATGGAGGCCAGACGATGGTCATAACGCTATATCAACAAGACATACGGTGGCAAGAGCCCGAAGAGAACCGGCGTCATGCAGAGGCTGCCCTGGCGGCGGCACCGATAAGCGACATCTTCGTGGTGCCCGAGACCTTCACCACCGGCTTCGGCGACGGGATGACCGACCTGGCCGAAGAACCGGAAGGGCCGACGCTGCAATGGGCACGCCGCATGGCCGCACAACACGACCTGTTGTTTGTGGGCACGTGGATTGTCATCGAGAACGGCCGCTGCTACAACCGTATGCATTGGGTGTTTCCCGACGGTGACTACGGCACCTACGACAAAGGGCATACCTTCCGCGTGAGCGGCGAGGCCGACGTGATAACCCGCGGCACAAGGCGCGAGGTGTTTGAATGGCGCGGATGGCGCATTAAGCCTGCCGTGTGCTACGACCTGCGCTTTCCCAAATGGCTGCGCAACGACAATATGAAGTATGATCTGCTGCTGGTGTGCGCCAACTGGCCAGGTAGCCGTCACGAAGCTTGGACAACGCTATTGAAAGCCCGCGCCATAGAGAACCTATGCTACACCGTGGGGTGCAATCGCTGCGGCATGGACGGCGTGGGCGGCAGCTACAGCGGCAACAGCGCGGCAATAGATTACAAAGGGCTGCCAATAGCCGAATGCGTGGGCGAAAAGTCCATTACCGTCACCCTTGACAAAGAGAAACTGACCACCTTCCGCAAGCGCTGGCCCTTTTACCTTGACTTTGACTAAATGAGCAATATAGAACAGAAACTGGGGTTTGACCGCATAAGGCAGATGGTGGCAGAACAATGCACCAACACCCTTGCCGTCCGCATGGCCGACGAGATGCACTACATGACCGACTATGAGCCGTTGTACCATGAACTTAAGCTTGTGGAGGAGATGCGGCAGATAGTGCTCATGGAGAGCGGCTTCCCCCAGCAGGACTTCATAGACCTCACACCAATACTCACACACCTGCGCGTCGGCAACACTGTGATACCGCTGGAGAGCCTCTTTGACCTTAAGCTCTCGCTGCGCACAATACGCGAATGCTACTATTTCCTCACCGCCGAGGATCACATACAGTATGAGGCTTTACGCAACGAGGCCATAGAGGTGGAACTGGGATATGGCGGCAAAAGCTCGCAACTCAACGTGATAAACTCGCTGCTTGGCAAACTCATCGACGACCACGGGGAGCTGTACGACAACGCCTCCCCCACCCTCGCCGAAATACGGCGCACCAAAGCCCGCAAGGCTGCGGAGGTGGACGCACAGGTCAACAACACCCTGGCGCGTGCCAAACGCGAGGGTTGGGCGCCATCGGACGCCGAGGTGACGATACGCGACGGACGCCCCGTGATACCGCTGCTTACCACACACCGCCGCAAGATACGCGGCCTGATACAGGACGAGAGCGCCACACGCCAGACGGCCTTTGTGGAACCCAGCGAGGTTGTGGAGCTTGGCAACGACCTGCGTGAGCTGGAGTTCGACGAACGCCATGAGATACAGCGCATCCTGTTAGCCTTCAGCGACCGCCTGCGTCCGCTGCTGCCACAGCTCGACGAGGCTTACCGCTTTCTGGCAAGGATAGACTTCCTGAGAGCCAAGGCTCGCGTGGCGGTGGAACTCAATGCCAGCGTGCCGATACTGCACACCGAGCCCCGTATAGAATGGATGGATGCACGGCACCCCATACTGTATCTGCAGAAGAAAGACGGCGTCGTGCCATTCAGCCTCACACTTGGCGAAGAACAGCGGATACTGATTATCTCAGGTCCTAATGCCGGCGGCAAATCGGTGTGCCTGAAAGCCGTAGGACTGATACAATACATGCTGCAATGCGGCATGCCTGTACCATTGAGACCCACGTCGGAGTGCGGCATATTCAGCAGTATATTCATAGACATCGGCGACCAGCAGAGCATCGACAACGACCTCTCCACATATACATCGCACCTGCAGAACATGAAGGCGCTGCTTGCCGAGGCCCGGGAAGACACCCTCTTCCTGCTCGACGAGCTGGGTGGTGGCACGGAGCCCCGGAGCGGCTGCGCCATAGCAGAAGCCGTGCTTGAGGAGCTCTACGGCAAAGGAGCCTTCGGGGTGGTTACGACCCACTTCGCCGACCTTAAGCTGTTGGCCGACCGCATGCCCGGTGTTGTCAACGGCGCCATGCTCTTCGACACCGATGCCATGCGACCGCTATACCGTCTGGCCGTGGGACATCCCGGCTCAAGTTTCGCCTTCGAAATAGCCGAGAGCATAGGCTTTCCGAAAGAGGTGCTCGACAAAGCCGGCGAGAAGGTGGGGCGCGAGCAGCTGAACTTTGAGCACCAGCTGCAACAACTGGAGATAGACAAGCGTGAGATAGCACGCCAGAAGGAGGAATTACGCGTGGCCGACGACTTCCTCAACGAGGTTACGCAGAAATACCAACGCCTCAACGACAACCTGCAGGCACGCCGCCATGAGATCATAGGTAGCGCACGCCGCGAGGCGCAGCAGATACTCACCGACGCCAACCGCACCGTGGAGCGTACCATCAGCGACATCAAGAGCGCCAAGGCCGAGAAAGAGGCCACACAGGCAGCCAGAGCCATGCTGATGGAAGCCACCGAACAGGTGGCAAAGGACATTAGGAAAGCCGACGAGAAGCACCGCCAGCACAAGCCCAAGGACAACCCTGTAGAACAGGCGATACCCGTCACCGTGGGTTCCATCGTGCGCATCGACGGCGAGGAGACCTACGGTCAGGTGGTGGAGATCAAAGGCAAGAAGGCCGTTGTGGAGAGCAACAGCATCCGCATGACCATACCGCTCAGCCGCCTGCAAGGCACCGCCAAGCAGAAAATACCCACACAGAAAGCCACCGTCAGCGTCAGCCACAGCATCTACGACGACATGAACGATAAGCGCAAGAGCTTCAACCCCACCCTCGACCTGCGCGGCCACCGCGCCGAGGAGGCCATCGACATGCTGCACCGCTTCCTCGACGACGCCCTGCTGCTCAGCGAGAAAGAGGTGCGCATACTGCACGGCAAAGGCTACGGCATACTGATGCAGATAATCCGTCAGGAGCTGCAGGCGTCGCGCGACGTGCGCACGTTCCACCCCGAGAAGCTTGAGCTCGGCGGCGAAGGCATCACGGTAGTGGAACTGAAATAAGGAGATTCGGCAATGAAAGGCAACGAACTGAAACCGAGAATAGGCCTCTTCGGCCGCCGCAACGTAGGCAAGAGCACTATGGTGAACTTCCTCACCGGCCAGCAGATAGCCATCGTCAGCGACACCGCCGGCACCACCACCGACCCCGTACGCAAGAGCATGGAGATTGGCGGCATAGGGCCTGTGGTGCTGATAGACACCGCCGGCATCGACGACGAGGGCGAGCTGGGCAAGATGCGCGTGGAGAAGAGCATGGCGGCGCTGGCCGAAGTGGACTTGGCGCTGCTGCTCTACACCGAAGGCTGCTACGGCGAGCCGGAGGAGATGGTGGAACGTTGGTGCACGGAGCACGGCACACCGCTGCTCAAGGTGCTGACAAAGAAAGCCCCCATCGACAAGGATGCGCTGATAGCGCAGATAAAAGAGGCCCTGCCGGAGAGCGCTTACCGCGGGCGGAGCCTGCTGGGCGACGTGGTGCATCAGGGCGACACCGTGGTGCTCGTCACCCCCATCGACAGCTCGGCTCCCGAGGGACGCATGATACTGCCGCAGGTGCAAGTGCTGCGCGACCTGATGGACATACACGCACAAGCATTCTTCTGCCAGCCGGAAGAGCTGCCGTCGACGCTCTCGGCACTCAAGGAGCCGCCGGCATTGGTTGTCACCGACAGCCAGGCCTTCAAGCAGGTCGCCGCCATAGTGCCCGACGAGGTGCCGCTAACCTCGTTCAGCGTAGTGCTGGCGCGACAGAAAGGGCTGTTCGCCAAGTATCTTGAGGGCACCCGCAAGATAGGCGACCTCAAGGACGGCGACCGCGTGCTGCTGCTCGAGAGCTGCACACACAACGTCACTTGCGAGGACATCGGCCGTGTGAAGCTGCCGACGGCCCTCCGCAAAGCTACCGGCAAAGAACTGCTATGCGAAGTCATCGGAGGTCAGTCGCCACTACCTGCCGACCTCACAGCGTACGCCCTGGTGATACAATGCGGCGGCTGCGTCATCACCGCCCAGCAGGTGAAGGCACGCCTGCTGCCGGCCCTCGAAGCCGGTGTGCCGGTGAGCAACTACGGCCTCGCCCTTGCCTGGTGCAATGGCATCTATGAACGTGCAACAAAGATATTCCAACAATGATAGACATAAACAAGAAACCCATGCTTAGCATCATAGTGGCACAAGCCGAGAACCGCGCCATAGGCCTCAACGGCGACATGCCTTGGCACCTCAGCGGCGACCTCAAGCGCTTCAAAGCCCTCACCATGGGGCACCCCGTCGTCATGGGACGCCGCACCTGGGAGAGCCTGCCCAAACGCCCGCTCGCCGGTCGCCGCAACATCGTCTTCTCGCAGAGCGCGGACTTCGCCCCCGAAGGCGCCGAGGTGGTTCGCAGCGTCAACGAACTCTTCAACCTGCTGCGCGACAGCGACGACGAGGTGTTCATCATCGGCGGCGGCCGCATCTACAACATGCTGATGCCCTACACCCAACGCCTCTACATCACGTGGGTGCACGAGGAATTCCCCGAAGCCGACACCTTCTTCCCGACGATAGACCTCTCGGAGTTCACCAAGGTCAGCGAGACAGAGCGCATGACCGATGAGAAAAGCGGCCTGGAGTTCTCCTATGCTGAATACGACAGAAAGATAAAATCATGCAAATAACCATCATCAATATCGGCGACGAGCTACTCATAGGGCAGGTCGTCAACACCAACGCCTCGACGATGAGCCGCATGCTCACCGCAGCAGGCATGGACGTGCGCAAAACCCTCGTCGTAGGCGATGAGCGGCAGGCCATCCGCGATGCCGTCGACGAGGCCATGCACACCAGCGACGCCGTGCTGGTCACCGGCGGCCTCGGCCCCACCAAGGACGACATCACCAAGAAACTGCTGTGCGACTACTTCGGCAGCGAGTTGGTGGAGAGCCCGATGGCGCTCGACAACGTGAGGCGCATCTTCGAAAGTCGCGGCTACGAGCTCACGCCCGTCAACCGCGCGCAGGCCTTGGTGCCGCGCTGCTGCGAGGTGCTCAACAACGACCTCGGCACCGCCCCCTGCATGTGGTTCCCCCACGAGGGCCGGGTGCTGGTGTCGCTGCCCGGAGTGCCCTTCGAAATGGAGTGGCTCATGCGCAATCGCGTGATACCTAAGTTGCAGGAGACCTTCCGTACAGAGGTCATCCAAACCAAGAACATCCTCGTGCAGGGCATCGGCGAGAGCTTCCTCAGCGACCTCATCGAGCCGTGGGAACTGTCGCTGCCCGCTAACATCAAGCTGGCATACCTGCCTGTGGCGGGCCTCACCAAGCTACGCCTCACCGTTCACGGCAGCTACGACCCCGCAATACTCAAGGGGCTCTACGACCTTGCCGGCAAATACATCGTCGGCGAAGACTGCGAGACGCTGGACGAGCTGGTGCACAAGACCCTCACCGAACGCGGCCTCACGCTGGCCACCGCCGAGAGCTGCACGGGCGGCAACATAGCCCGTCTGCTCACCGCCCAAGCCGGCGCATCGGCCTACTTCAAGGGCGGCATCGTCGCCTACAGCAACGAGGTGAAGGAAAGCGCCCTCGGCGTGAAACACAGCACGCTGGCGGCACACGGCGCCGTGAGCGAGGCGACCGTCCGCGAGATGGCGGAAGGTGTGCGCCAGCGGCTCGGCACCGACCTGGCCATCGCCACCACCGGCGTCGCCGGCCCCGACGGCGGCACCAAGGAGAAGCCCGTGGGCACGGTGTGGATTGCCGTCGCCGATGCCAACGGCACCGAAGCCAAGCTGCTGCAGTTCGGCGCCAATCGTCGCCAGCAGAACATCGACCGCAGCACCGACCAAGCGTTCGCAATGCTAATACGTCTGATATGCCAAAAGCACTAATCACCATCCTGCTGCTCATCGTCAGCAACATCTTCATGACCTTCGCCTGGTACGGCAACCTCAAGCTCACCGAGCTGAAGATCAACACCAGCTGGCCGCTGATACTCATCATCCTCACGTCGTGGGGCGTGGCCTTTTTCGAGTACTCGTTCATGATACCCGCCAACCGCATAGGAAGCCAGATCAACGGCGGCCCCTTCTCGCTGATGCAGCTAAAGATACTGGCCGAATGCATCTCGCTGACGGTCTTCACCGTCATCGTGGCCACCGTCTTCAAGAGCGAGCCCATCCGCTGGAACCACCTCGTCAGCTTCGTCTTCATCCTGCTGGCGGTGGTCTTCGCCTTCTGGAAGAACAAGTAGTTAAGTAGACAGTAGTTAAGCCAAATGAAGCGTAGCGTTCTTCTTTTTTTTGCTCTGTTGCTGGCGTCGTGTGCCACGAGGCCGGACAGGTTCTACTTGACCGACTGGACGCTCAACCCTCAAGAGGAAAACCTCCCAGCCTCGGTGCCCGGATTTGTTCATACCGACCTGATGACCAATGGGCTTATCCCCGACCCTTTTTACGGCACCAACGAGGACTCGGTGCAGTGGGTAGATAAACAAGAGTGGGTCTATGCCACATGTGTTTCTCGCCGATACTTACCCGAGGGAGATTCGCTGTGGATTGTGTTCGAGGGTTTAGCAGGCAGAGCACTCATTTCGTTGGGACGCAACACTCCCATTTTCGTTGACAATATGTTTGTCACTTACTCCTTGCCGCTACCCGAATTTGAGGACAGTCTGGATATATGGATTCATTTATCGCCCCTTAACGATGCCGACCAGGAAGTCGCTTACGGCATCCCTCTGCCCGACCGAC
>JAEEGK010032239.1_pt1 | contig 10264 bp, 10 predicted proteins | sample 8958771 | NCBI WGS metagenome assembly JAEEGK01 (sample SAMN16246547, study PRJNA631951) | gut metagenome | biome: gut microbiome; feature: rumen; material: SC-attached | host: Bos | place: Iran: Karaj | collected 2018-10 | reverse complement strand
TCCGGGCTGAACCGGCGGGAGGACGAATACGGCGGCAGCCCGGAGCGGCGGGCCCGCTTCGGCTGCGAGGTCATCCGGGCCGTGCGGGAGGCCTGCGGGGAGGACTTCATCATCTCCGCCCGGGTCTCCGGCTGCGACCCCACCCCGGAGGACGCCGCCGTCGCGGCAAGGCTTTACGTAGAGGCGGGCTGCGACTACCTCCAGGTCTCCAGCGGCATCGCCCCTCTGGACGCCCTGGAGCACGACGGGAGCCTGCCCTACAACAAGATCGCCTCCCTGGGGGTGCGTCTCCGCGAGGCCCTGCGGCCCACGGTGCCGGTCTCCCTGGTCAACGGCATCCGCACCCCGGAGCAGGTGGCCTATCTCCTGGAAAACGACCGGATCGACACCGTGGATCTGGCCTGCGGCCTGCTGGCGGACCCGGCCTTTACCGAGGCGATCCTTTACGGCGCGCCCTATGAGAAGTGCCGGAGCTGCCGGAGCTGCGGCTTCGGCCCCGTCCACGACCACCTCTGCCCCGCCATGGTCGCCCGGGGGGCGGACGAATTCCATTTCCGGGAGCTGCTGAAAAAGAAGTGAATCGTACCGCGGCGCTCCGGCCGGGGAAGGGCCCCCGGGAAGCCCGGGCGCCGGGAAAGGAGAGGCTATGAGGACCGTTCGCGTCACGGGCCGGGGGCTGCTGAAGCTCCGCCCGGACACCACCCGGATCGCCCTTTCCCTGGAGGGGCTGTATCCCGAATACGGCGACGCGCTCCGCCGTTCCTCGGAGGACACGGAGCGCCTGCGGGACCTGCTGGAGGGCTTCGGCTTCCTGCGCACGGAGCTGAAGACCCTGAGCTTCCAGGTGGACGCGGAGTACGAGGGCTACCAGGAGGAGGGGGCCTATAAGCAGCGCTTCAAGGGCTACCGCTATCTGCACCGGATGAAGGTGGAATTCCCCTCGGACAACGAGCGGCTGGGAAAGCTCCTCTACGCCCTGGCCCGCTGCCCGGCCAAGCCGGAGTTCAGCCTCAGCTACACCGTGGGGGACCCGGAGGCGGCAAAAAACGCCCTGCTGAGCCGGGCGATGGCCGACGCCGAAGAGAAGGCCGCCCTCCTGGCCCGGGCCGCCGGCGCCGCCCTGGGCCGGGTGCAGAGCATCGACTATTCCCGGGGGGAGCTCGCCCTGGAGGTGCGCCCCATGAACCGCAGCCTCTCGGCGGAGGGGTACATGGCGAAGGCCGCGGCCGACGGCAGCTTCGATATGGATATCGAGCCGGAGGAGATCCGGGCGGAGGACACGGTGACGGTCCTCTGGGAGCTGGGCTGAGACGCCGCGAACCGACCGCGAAAAACGGACTGTGTCGGCTCTGCCGATATGCTTACCGGGGCGGCTGCTTTAGCCGCCCCGGTCTCTGTTTCTGCCCCGGCAGACTTGAAAACCGCCGTTCATGATCCGCAGGGCGTGTACCGCCGTCAGCGGAGAGCCGATCCAGTTTACCCCGATATATTAAAATGGTAAACCACGTCGTTCTGTTGCTCTATCGGTGAATCCTGCTGTTCCTGGTCCCGCTGTTTGATGGGAGTGATCTGCTCGGTCTCATTTCTCCAGATGTCCGGCCCTACGCCGCCCGTTACTGCGGCGAGAGCGTCGTCGTCCAGGGCAAAGCGGTCCAGCTCCTTCAGCGCTTCCTCGATCTCGTCCGCAGAACAGCACATTTCCCCCGCCCTGCCTGCTCCCGGCAGGAAGTACTTCTTCCCGCCCGCGCTCTTGTCCGCAGGGGGACGACATGATACAATATGATACAATATGATACAATGAGACAGCCGTTACAGGCACGGAGGTGAACGAATTGCTGAGACCTGGGATCCGGGGACACGGCGAGGCCGTCGTTTCCGAGAGCATGACCGCGAAAGCGATGGGAAGCGGCCAACTGTCCGTCTACGCCACCCCGGCGCTGATCGCCCTGGTGGAGGAGACCGCCTGGAAAAGCGTGGCGCCCCTGCTGGAGCCGGGGCAGGGCACCGTGGGGACCCGGCTGGACATCGCCCACCTGGCGCCGACGCCGGAGGGGCGGCGTGTGCGCTGCGAGACGGAACTCATCGAGGTCGACCGCCGGAGGCTGGTCTTTTCCGCCGCGGCATTCGACGACGCCGGAAAGATCGCCGAAGGCACCCATGAAAGGTTCGTCGTTGAGAACGAACGGTTCCTGGCGAAGGCCAATGCGCGATAGCTGGGCCCAGGCCCGGGACGCCCTGGTGAGGGCCGTCACGGCCCTGGGCTTTCCCCCGGAGCTGGGCGAAGCCGCGGCCCGGCATCTGGGCAGCCCCGGGGCCATGGAGCGGATGACGAAGTATCTTTATTACGCCCGGCCAAGGAGCGCGGAGGAGCTGGCGGACGAGGTGCTCTCCATCCGCAGCGAGATCGACGCATGGCGGGAGCGGAAGGCGAGCCGTCAGGCGTCCGCCGGTCTCAATGAGGACATCCGGGACGACCAGGAGGAGGAAACGCAATGAGGGATCAGGACCGGTTCCGCGGCTGTCTTCTGGCGGGCGCCGCCGGGGACGCTCTGGGGTACGAGGTGGAATTCCTGTCGGAGGAGGAGATCTTCCGGCGCTTCGGCGAGAGGGGCATCACGGAATACTGCCTGCACAACGGTGTCGCGGCGATCTCCGACGATACGCAGATGACCCTGTTCACCGCCGCGGGACTTCTATGGGGAACGACCAGGGGCAAGACCCGTGGGATCATGGGACCCTATGCCGAATACATCCGGCTGAGCTATCTGGACTGGCTCCGGACGCAGGAGGAGTCTTATCCCCTGCGGAAAAAGGACCCCGGAGCCTGGGAGGAGCCCGCCTCCTGGCTGACGAACCTCCCCGAGCTCTTCCACCGGCGCGCCCCGGGCAACACCTGTCTTTCGGCCCTGCGGGACGGCGGGACGGGGACCCCGGAGGTCCCCGTCAACGGCAGCAAGGGCTGCGGCGGCGTGATGCGGGTCGCCCCCATCGGGCTGTACTTCTGCGACCGGAAGTACCGCATCGAGGAGTCGGACCGGCTCGGGGCGGAAGCGGCGGCGATCACCCACGGCCATGAGCTGGGCTGGCTCCCCGCCGCGGCGCTGACCCACATCGTCCGACGATTGGCGGAAAACGAGGGTGAGACCGTCCTGTCGGCGGTCCGGGACGCGATGGAGATGCTCCGCGCCGCCTACCCCGAAAGCAGCGGCGCCCGCGCCCTGCATTCCCTCCTGGAGAGGGCGGTCACTCTGGCCGGAGAGGAGGGAGACGAGCTGGATGCGATCCACCTCCTGGGAGCGGGATGGACCGGGGATGAGACCCTGGCGATCGCGGTCTACTGCGCCCTCCGGCACCCGAAGGACCTGGAAAAGGCCCTGATCGCCGCGGTAAACCACGGCGGCGACAGCGATTCCACCGGCGCGGTGACCGGGAACATCCTGGGCGCTGCCCTGGGGATGAAGGCCATCCCCCAAAAGCTTCTGGACCGGCTGGAGCTGAAGGATACCATCCTGGCGTTGGCGGACGACCTGTATTTCGACTGCCGGATGACGGAGCTGGGCTCGTATTTCGACCAGGTCTGGTATGACAAATACATCACCCGGCTGTATCCCCACGGCGGGAGCGGGAACCCATGACGAAAGGGGACGAATGGCTCTGCCGCCGCTTTCGGACGTACACCCGGAAACAGCGGAAGAAGCCATGAACCGGGGTCAAGGCGCAGCTGAAGCCCGGCGTCCCTCCGGGCAGAGCATCTGCGGCGGTACGAACAGGGAAAGCGCGTTGGAGGGCCGCGGAAATTCCCCGCGTCCGGGAAGGTCCTTCAAGACAATCGCTCGCACAGCTCGGACCGCCTGACCCTCCCGACCTGTGCGAGTCTCTGCATGCATGCGATCCAACCGCCGTGTACGGAACCGTACGCACGGCGGCGCGGGACTGTTGCAAAACAGAAAACTCAGAAGAATATGACACCTGAAAAGTATCGGGAGCGGAAACAGGATCCGCTCCCGATAACATTATTGTTCGACAAGATCCGGAGATCCGCATTTTGCAGCAGGCCCCATCGGCGCCGCACCCGGCATAAACGGGACCGGAACAAGCGGGTATGGCCCGGTTTCATTTCCGCGGCCCTTCCCTACAGCTTTCCCTTTCTCAGCCAGTCGATATCCCCGTAGTTCTCGTCCATATGCTTGTCGATGGGGTCCTTTTTCCTGGGCGCAGGGTCGGGCGGCGCGGAGCGGCCCCTGCCGGCGACGGCCTTCCCGATCACATAGATCGGGGCGATGATCAGAGCGATGCAGAAAATGAAAATGAACATCCTTGTCTCCCTCCTTATTCTCTGCTCCGGGAAAACGGCCGCCGGCAGGCCTCCAGGTAGCGCTCCGCTTCCTTCTCCGTTTCCCCGCAGGCCACCAGGGCGTTCCGGATGAGCTCCAGATACGCCGCGTCCGGCACGGTCTGCTTCCGGACCTCCTCGGAAGTCAGGGTGTAGATGCACGCGCCGTCATAGAAGCCCAGGAAGACCCGGCGGCCGTACCAGGCGGGCCCCTCCTGCGCCTGGATATCCAGAAGCTGCCCCCAGGTGATCCGGTAAGCCCGGACGATCGTCCGTCCGCCGCCCTTCTTGTCGAAAAAGGCCACGCCGCCGCCGTTCCAGCTCCGGCTGTGCCTGGCGAAATACACCCGCCCCGGGACCGTGGTCACCATGGACTCCGACCACAGGCGCCGGTCCCGGCAGCCGGGGTAAGCCTTTCCGTTCGCCGGGCAGACGCCGCCCTCCAGATAGTACCGGAAGCGCTCCTCGCTGAGGTTGGAGCCGTAGGCCGCATACCAGACCTCGTCGTCCTCCTGCATGCCCCAGCGCCCCCGGACCGGCTCGCCGCTGACGGGGCGGGCGCAGACGTAGGCCATGACGGACAGGCTCCAGCCGGTCCCCACCTTTACGGTGACGGCCTCTCTGCGGTAGAGGCTCCCCTCGCCCTCGTACTCGTCCAGCCGCGCCAGCGTCTCGTCGTTCACGTGGTATACCTCGCCGACCACCTCCTCGCCCTCGGCGGGGACGATGCCCGGGTAGCAGCCCAGGTCGTAGAGAGCGTAGTCCGGCAGGATCGCATAGCCGCCGAAGTCCGCGTCCTTCAGCAGGCCCTCCGCGCTCTGCCCGGCCATCAGCGTGCCGTAGACGAAGACGGGATTGCAGAGGCCCCGGCAGGCCGCCCGGGCCAGGGTGAGGTTCGGGACGTAGAAGTAGTTCCGCGGGGTAAAGCCGTATTCCTCCGGCGCGGTCCCGTGCTCCAGAATGTGGCGGAAGCAGCTCCCGGCGGTCTTGCGGAAGGCCTCCGAGGGCGCCGTGCCGCGGCTCAGGTATTCCCCCAGCCCGGCCCGGCACAGGGCGGTCATGACGGTTTCAAACATCGCGGGCAGATCCTCGCCGTGGCCGGAGATGCCGTGGGCGAAGGCGGCGTCCATCAGGCGCTTCAGGTCCCCGTCCATCCAGGCCGTCTCCGCCTCGCCCAGGGCGACCTTCAGGTAGACGCACAGGGCCGTCACCGCGTAGCTGGGCTGGAGCACGATGTCGGAAAAGGCGTCGCTGGGCATCCACTCATCGGGGTAGATGTTCACGAAGCCCCGCTCGTCCATGGCCCGGAAGGCGCTGCGGACAAAGGCGAAGAGCCGGTCGGCGGGGACAAGCAGATACTCCCGCCGCCAGACGGCGGCCAGGATGCGGTCGGCCTCCCGGGCCGCCTCGCCGGGCCTGCGCTCCCCGTCCCCGGCGGGGAAAAAGCGGATTTCCTTTGCGAGCACGCTGTCGTTGTTCTTCATTTTGAGACCCTCCATTTTCAAGAATCGGGCGTTCGCCCCGGATGGTCTCATTCTATTCCTCCCGGAACGCAGGGGGTGGAAGCTTTTCTTCCAGCCCCTGCCCCTTCACCGGTCGAAATCCAGGTACTCCTCCACCTCGTCCAGCCAGAAGCGGACGGCCTTTTCCCGGCCCGGCGGGGGATCGACGGGGATGGCCAGGTAGGAATCGTCCCCGGTGGCCCAGTCTATGGTCACGTGCTCCAGCCGCGTTTCCCCGTCCTCCAGCCGCAGCGTCAGCGAGCAGCGCCTGCCGCCCTTTGCGGCCATCTCCAGCTGCTGCCGGATCTCCAGCTCCGGCTCCAGCTCCCGCTCCGTGCGGAACTCCAGCAGGCCCTCCTCCGCCTCGCTCTCCAGCTCGTCCAGGAAGGAGCCGAACTCCGGGTACCGGCCCCGGTAGATCTTCTTCAGCCGGGCCCTGGCCGTGGGAGACAGCTGGATCCAGACGTCCAGGGCGATCCTCCGGCAGACCTCGTTGTCCGCCGCCCGGTCCGGGCCCGCGTCGATCTCCTGCAGGGCCCGCAGCAGGTTTCCCGCCTGCATGGTGTTGAGCTGCAGCGCGACGGGGTGCAGCCGGTTGGCCGTGTGATACCTGCGCTTCCCGGTCGTTTCCTCCGTCTCGCATTCGATCCGGACGCGCATTTCCTGTCCGGCGATGCGGAAGGGGGCGGGGGGCTTTCCGCCCTCCGACAGATGGGGATCCAGGGCGCGCAGGCCGGTCTGGATCGTCTTGGCGCCGACCCCGAGCTCCTTGCCCAGATCTTCCTTGGTCTTTCCCCTGGAGGGGTGGAGCGCCTTCACCAGGGCGATCCCCGTGTCCATGGACACCGGCTCCGGAACGTTCCCGGAGAAGTCGTATTCCTTGATCTTCAGCCGGGCGGCGATCCTGTCCGCCCAGCGTCTGCAGGTCTCCCACAGCCTCTGCCTGTAGCTGGGGGACGCCGGGTATTCCGCCAGGTAATACGCCATGCCCTCCAGGATGGCGTCGAGGACCTTCTCCGGCTCCCGGACGCCGGGGACGACCGCCGCTTCCACGTTCCTCAGAAGCCGACCGGAATCCAGGATGGCCTGCGCCCGGGGATCCCCCGAGGCGGTGCTCCGGAGGAGGGCTTCATAATCTTTCTTTTTATAAAACAAACGCATCTTTTTCTCCCCCTGAGGATCCGGAAAAACGGCCGGGAGCGCTGGGGGCCTCCGCCGCCGGAGGCTCAGCGCACTTCGCCGGTATAGTGCCACACCCGGAAGAGCGCCGCCTGCCCGGCCCGGACGTTCGCCTCCTGATCGTCCACGTACAGGGCGCGCCGGGGGTCGATGGGATACCTCGCCAGGAGCCGCCGGTAGATCTCCGGGTCGGGCTTGCACACCTTCTCCCGGGAGGACACCACCTCCCCCTCCGCCTCCTTGAGAAGGGGGAAGGCCTCCCTGGTCAGCCGGAAGGAGGGCTCGGCGTAATTCGTGAGGAGGTAGATGCGCTTCCCCTGCGCCTTCAGCTCCGGGATCGCCCGGTACAGGGGCAGGGGGGCCATGGTCTCCGGAAAATGCTCCAGGGCGCAGAGGATGCTCTTCTCTCCCTCCGGGACGCCGGCCTCCGCCGCGATGGAGGCGGCGGTCTCCTCGTTGGAGCGCGCCCCCAGGTCAAATTCGCTCCAACGGTGCGCCGGGCCGAAGAGGACGGCCGTCAGCGCGGCCCGCTGCTCCGGCGGCAGCAGCAGGGCCACCTTTGCCGGCTCAAAGCTGAGCAGCACGTTCCCCACGTCGAACACCACCGTCTCCGCCTGTGCCAGCCTCTCGTCCATGGGCGGCCCTCCTTTCTCCGGGACTCCGGTATCGCCTGGTCTTTCCCCGCCGTCCGCGCCCTTCGCCGGGGCGGGGGAGAGGACGGGAGAGAGGGCTCAGAGTCTGCCCAGGTTCCTGGCGGCGCTCCAGGCCTCCCCGGTGGCGGCCATGAGGTCCCGGGCTTCCCGGCAGTCCCCGATCTGGCAGAATTCCCCGGTGAAGCCGGAGAGGGCCGCCGCTTCCTCCCAGCGGGGAAGCGTCCCCAGGGCCAGAGCCACCGTGTCCGCCGGGATGGTCACCTTCCCCTCCGGGGAAGAGACGACGACGCCCTCGGCCCTGATCTTCTCCGCCCTGGTCTCGTAGCGGATGTTCAGCGCGTATTCCTCGAGCCGAACCTCGTAGGTCTCGCCGGGGCCCCCGCCCCGGGGGGCCATCTCCACGATCTCCGCTTCCTTGCCCAGCATCCGGAGGTAGATCCCCAGCTCCAGGCCCGTTTTTCCCGCGCCCAGGATGAGGGTCTTCCCCTTCGCCTTCTCCGGGTCGGCAAAAACCTCGGCGGCGGTGAGCACGTTTGCCCCGTCGATCCCCGGAATGGGGGGACGGGAGGGCTCCGCGCCGATGGCGGCGACGACGGCCTCCGGCTTCAGCTGATCGATCAGCGCCGGGGTCACGGGGGTGTTCAGCCGCACCTCCACCCCCAGCTTTTCCAGCAGGTAGATCTGCCGGTCGATGTACTCGCCCACCCGCTTCTTGAAGGGGACCTCCCGCTCGCAGAGGAGGGCGCCCCCCAGCCGGTCCGTTTTTTCGCAGAGCAGCACGTCGTGTCCCCGCCGGGCGGCGGTGACGGCGGCTTCCATCCCGCCGACGCCGCCCCCCGCCACCAGGACCCGCTTCTTCTGCACCGGGATCGCGGCGGCGGCCTCCCGCTCCTTGCCGGAGGCGGGGTTGATGGCGCAGAAGAGCCGCCCGTGCCGGTAGTCCGCGTTCACGCAGCTGAAGCAGCGAAGGCACCTGCGCACCTCCTCCGCCCGTCCGGTGCGCAGCTTCAGGGGCAGGTCCGGGTCGCAGATGAGGCCCCGGGCCATCTCCACCACGTCCGCCTTGCCGGAGGCGACGATCTCCTCCAGCTGCTCCGGGTCGGAGAGGGCGCCGATGGTTGCCACCGGGGTCTTCACGTGCTTTTTGATCTCGGCGGCGTAGGGGACCAGGATGCCCCCCTCCTGGAAGATGCCGGGGTGGTTGGGAGCCTCGGCGGAGGGGCCGAAGAGGTTCCCCACGGAGACGTGGATCAGGTCCGCGTGGCCCTCCAGCTGCTTTGCGATCTCCACCCCGTCCTCGATGGTGTAGCCCCCCTCGAAGCACTCGGAGCCGCTGATGCGCACCTCCACCGGGAAGCCCCGGCCGCAGCGCCTGTGGATCTCGTCGATGATGGCCACGCAGAACCGCGCCCGCCTCTCCGCGCTGCCGCCCCAGCGGTCGGTCCTGCGGTTGGTCACCGGGGAGAGGAACTGCTGCAGGAGCCAGCCGTGCCCGGCGTGGACCGTCACCATGCCGAAGCCCCGGCCCTTGGCGTAGACGGCGGCGGAGGCGAAGGCGTCGATGGTGCGGAGGATCTCCTCCTCCGTCAGCCCCCGGCAGCGTATGGCGGGGTTGATGGGGTACTCCCCGTCGGCGGTGCTCAGGAGGACCCGGCCGCCCTTCCCGTCGTCCACCATGCCCACCTTCTGCAGCTCCACGGTGGGCACCGCCCCGTAGCGGGAGATGGAGTCCGTCAGCTTGCCCAGGGCGTTGTAGTTCAGCTTGTGCTCCGAGAGGTGGACCACCTCATAGCTCCGATAGGGGGGGATGTCCTCGTCCACGTAGCACTCCCCGATGTTGATGCTGGCCGCGCCCCCCTGGGCCTTGCGCTCGTAGTAGGCGATGTAGTCCTCCGTGGGGGCCAGCTCCGGCGTCAGGTCGTAGAGCCCCGTGGGGGCGGAAAAGATGCGGTTGCGGAAGAGAGTGTTCCCCAGCCGCAGGGGCTGGAAGAGATGGGAATAGCCTTGGATGCGGTCCATGCGTGCACCTCGTTTCTGTAATGTGGATGGTATGCGCTCCGGGGATGGACGGGCCTCAGCGCTTTCGGAAGGCGTAGCCCAGCACCCCGCCGCAGAGCCCGCCCAGCAGGTGGGCCAGCTGGGAAATGTTGTCCCGGATGGAGAGCATGTGGAGGAGCTCCTGCCCCAGATACAGCACCGCCACCAGGATCAGCGTCAGCGGGATGGAGCCGCTGCCCATGCCGGACAGGGAGGACAGGAGGATCAGCATGAAGACGACGCCGCTGGCCCCCAGGAGGGCATGGCCGGGAAAGAAGGCCATCTCCACGACGCCGGTGACGGCGGCGGTGATCAGGATGGCGATGAGCAGCCGCCGGCTCCCGTACTTCTCCTCCATGGGCGGCCCCACCACCAGGAAGAGCAGCATGTTGCCGATGAAGTGGGCCCAGCCGCTGTGCCCCAGCACGTGGGTGAAGAGCCGCAGCCAGGTGAGGGGCGAGAGGAGGCTCGCCCGGTAGACGGAGAACAGCGTCCGGTTGCTCCAGCCCCCGGTGACGGCGTTCAGAAGGAGGGCCAGGAGGCTCAGGGCCGTAAAGCTC
>JAEEGK010032237.1_pt1 | contig 10264 bp, 3 predicted proteins | sample 8958771 | NCBI WGS metagenome assembly JAEEGK01 (sample SAMN16246547, study PRJNA631951) | gut metagenome | biome: gut microbiome; feature: rumen; material: SC-attached | host: Bos | place: Iran: Karaj | collected 2018-10 | reverse complement strand
TTATCATAACTTTTGCATAATTGTATTCTATAGTTTTTATCTTCTTCTTTTTGTTTTAATTTTTTTTTATTTTTTAATGTAATTTCAAATAAATTAGATTGAAAAACTTCATCAATTTGTTTTAATCTTAATTTTTCTTTACTTTCTTTTTCTATTTCATTTTTTTTATTTTGTTCTTCTAATTCTTTTATATATTTATTATCATCAAAAAATTTTTGTTTTGTTTTATAAATATTTAATAAAAGAGTTTTTACTTTTTCTTGTTCTAAAATTCTTTTTTTAATTTTTGTTTGAATTGAATTACTGTATTCATCTTTTTTATTATTTAATTGTTCAATTTCTTTTAATCTTTTTTTTTCTTGTTCTTTTTCTTTTTCTCTCTTTTGAATTTGAATAATATTATTTTCACTTTTTACTTTTTCTATTTCTTTTAAATATTCTTTTTGTTTACTTCTTTTTAAATTTTCTTCTTTATTTTTTTCTTCATTTTCATTATAATTATTTTCTTCTGTTATATTTTTATTATGAGAATTATTTATTTTATTTTTTTCTTCAATTAATTCTAATAATATTTTATGAAACTTTATCTTTTTTTCTTTTTCAATATTCTTTTTTTCTTCTTCATCTTTAATCCATTTTTCATAATCTTCTTTTAAATAAATTAAATATTTATAATCTTTTTCTTCTTCTTCTTTTTTTCTATTATTTTTTTCCATAATTTGCCAATTTAAATAATTATGTAATTCAATAGATTCTTCTAATTTTTTTCTTTTAATTTCTTTTTGTTCTTCTTCATATTTTTTATTTTCTTCTAATAATAGTTTATTATCAATTAATCCATTTTCTAATTTTAATTTATATTTATCTAATAATTCATGATATGGTTTTCCTAATTCTTCTATTAAATCATTGTCAAAATCAATTTTATCTTCAGAGTTAATAGAATTATTTAAATTTATATTTGAAATATTAGTTGATAAATAGTTATCTTCTTTTTCCTTATTATTAATTATTTCTTTATTATTATTTAATTCATAATTATTATTTGGTAATGATTTTATTATTGGAATTGGAATATTATTTATTGGATTTAATTTTATTTGTTTTTCTAAATTATTCGTTAATTGTAAATTCTTTACTGAATGATTTTTTGATTTATTTAATACAATTTTACATTTATCTTTTTCTTTTTTATTTTGTTTTATTGTTTCAATATATTTTTCTAATTTTCTCTTTTCTTCAATATCAGCTTTTTTATATTTGTCAATTAAAGGACTTAAAGACGTTATTTTTTTCTTAACTTTATTTTTTGTTATTAAATTGGGTAATTTTTTCTTTAGAATTTCAATAAAACTTTTTTCAATTGGACTAAATACATCTTTAGGTTTCCAAGAATAATATTCAGTAGTTATTAAATTTGATAAATCACTTTTTAGTTCTTTATCTTTATAATTTGATTTAATCAATAAATTTTTATATTTTATTTTTAATGCTGAAGATATTTTATTCACTAAATATAATTTTGTATCTAATGAATGTGATAATTTATTTTTCAATATATATTTCTGTGAATTTGATTTCATTTTTATTTTTTATTTTTTTTTTTAATTTTTTTTTTGTTTGAATGAAAACAAAATGAAATTAATATATTTAAGTTTTTTTTTTCTTTTTTTTTATTATATTCTATTAGTAAATCGTTAAAAATTTTTTCTAATTTATTATATTCTTCTAATTTTTCATTAAAAGTTTTTTTTAATTTTGAAATATTTTTTTCTTTGATTACTTGTAAAATTTCATTTTCATTTACTAAAGTCTTTACTTCTTTATATTGTTTTTCCAATTCATTTTTATTGAATTTTGTATTTTTAAAATCAATTAAATAATTTTCATTAATTGAAATTAATTTTCTATTTCCAACATATAAAATAATAAAATGAATAAGAATTAAAGAAATAATGATCAATGAAATATATAGAATGATTTGTTTTTTATTAGAAAATATTTTCATATATAAAACACTTAAATTAATTTTTTTTTCTGGTAAAACTATATCAAAATTTTCAAAAGGCTGATTATCTGAATTTATCATTTTATAATTAAATAGAAAAAATTAAGTTAAATCTTTTTTTAAATGAATAATGAAAATGAAGAAAATGAAGAAATTGAAGAATATTCAAAAACTCCTGAAAAAAGAAAAAAATCATTTTCTCAAATATCATATAAAGAATTAATCTTTTTCAAAGAAGAAATATATCAAACAATAAAAGAATTTGAAAAAAGAATAAAGAATGATACAAATATATCATTAAATGATTTTGAAAAAAGAATAATTGAAGGAGAAAAAACAATAGAAAAGTTTGATAATAAATTGAATATTTATGCTAAAAAAGATGAATTAGAAGAAAAAAAATTAGAATTAAAAACAGAAATAAATAAAAAAATACAAAAACAAACAGATAATATAACTTCATCAAATATTCAAATTTCAGCAATAAGAAATGATTTATCTAATGCTTGTTTTAAATATGATAAAATTTTTTTAGATAATTTAACAATAAAAGGGTTTATTGGTGATGGATGTAAATATAAAAATATTAAAGAATATATTTTACAAAATAAAGAAGAAATTTCAAAACTTGATTCCATTAACCAAAAAGTTTTAATTGATTTAAAAACTTTTAAAAGTAAAACTGATTCAATCATTAAAGAATTTGGTTTACAATTAGAAACTTTAAGAAATTCATTTGGGGAATATATTAATATTCAAATTGATAAATATGATAAAAAACAACAAAATATTATTAATGAATTAAGAGATAAAATTAATGAATGTTATGTTAAAAATAGTTGTTTTGTAGAAGAAATAAAAAAAGAAAGTTTAAATTTAATTAAATTTGTTGATGAAGTCAAAGAAATCAAAGATGAAATTAATAAAATGAAAAATGATATTCATGAAGATTTAATTTCTAATTTGGAAAAAACAAAAAAAATGGATTTAACTGTTTTAAATGAGTTTAATGAAATAAAAAAAGAATTTAAAAATATTAAAACTAATATATCTTCATTAAGTGAATTATTAACTGAAAATTATGATGAAAATATTAATAAAAAAGAAATTAAAAATGAGATTATTAATAATTTCAATAATACTTTAATAAATCTTATGAAAGATGCAAAAAGTGATAAAATGAAAATTATAAGTAAAAAAAGTGAAAGAAAAACAAGTGGTACAAATTTAAATGAATTTAAAAAAGGAAATAGTTTTGCAATGAGACCTGGAAGAAGAGCTACTCAAATTAATATGGTATATTCTATGGGAAATGCACAATTAATGAATGAAGAAAAAAATGAAGATATTATTAAACATTCTTTATCAATAAAAAAATCATTAAATTCAAATATTAATAATTCAATTAATATTAATAATAGTAATTTCAATAACAATAATAATATGAACAATCGCAATTCAAATAATAATACTATTAATAATAATAATAATATAAATGTAAATAATATCAGTAATAATATAAGTAGCAATAATAATAATATACTTTTAAATGTTAACGATAATAATCAAATTGAGAATAAAAGTATTATTATGGATGATGTATATAAAAATAGAGAAAGTATAAAAAGTTCTTTTAATAATAATTTAATTAAAAAAACATCAGAAAAAGCTTCAAATGAAAAAACAAATAATAAAAATGAAAGTATAAAACATACAATGAGTTTAAGTAGTTTAAATTCAATTGATGATGATGAAATAATATCAAATAAAAAAAATAAAATGTCTGATAAAATGATAAATACAGAAATTTCAAAAAATGAAAATTTCACTCAATCAAAAATTGAAATAATTACTCAACCTTCAAAAACAGAAATAAATAATATAAAAACAGAAGATTCAAATAGAAATAAAAAAAATTTCTCAATTGAATCAAGAAATTTAACTTTTCAATCAAGTGAAAAATTAAATAAAAATATATGTTTAACAACAAATACTAGTATAGAAATAAATGAAAATAAAAAAGAAAGGAAAATGACTTTTAGAAATAAATTAAAAGAACAACCATTAAAATTAATGAATATAGAAGAAAATAATTATAATAATAAACCAATAAATAATTTAAAATTAGCTCATTCAAATTTCATAAATTATCAAAATTTACATTTAAATCATAAAGAAAAAGAACATATAAATTCTATATATAAAACTCAAAGAAATTTATCTTCAAAAATTAAAAAAAATTTTTCTTCTGGATTTGAATTAATTCCTGATGAAGATATTATTGATATTCCTTTATTAAAAAAAGAAAATTTAGAAATTGATAAAAATAAAAATAAACTTGAAAAAAGAATAATTGAATTAGAATTTTTTACTAAGAAAAAATTCGATGAACTTGTTAAAGAAATTAAAAATTTTATTCCTATACATTTTAATTCATATGTTAAAAATTATATCATTTCTGAAACTGATTATTCTAAAAAAATTTCTCATAATATGTCAATTCAAACTGAAAAAAGAAATATGTTATATTCTGCAAAAAGTTCAAATTTAAGCACTGATCAAAATAATAAACATTATAAAACTTCATCAAATTTTCATAAAAAGAATAATAGTATGTTATAATATAATTATAAATGTAAAAATGTATTTAAAAAAATAAATTTTTTCCAATGTATTTTTTTATAAAAATATTTTTTAAAATAGTTGATTAACAAATTTATATATTAAATATTTATTAATTTGACAACTTTCTATTATTCCAAGAAAAAAATTAATAAAAAAATTTTTTCATTTATTTGTTATAAAAACCATTTGATTCTCCAAGCATTCCAATTGCTTCTTTATTAACTTCATTGATTATAATATTTAATTCATTTTCATTAATTTCACTTTCTATTGAACAATTAATATTATTATCCATTGATGACTCATTTAATATATTATATTTTGTTTCATTTGAATTTGTAAAAATTTTTATTTTAGAATCTGAAGTAGAACAATTTGGAGTATTTAAATTCATAAAATATTTCATACATTGTTTTTTTAACATAGAATTAATTTGTTTTTGTTCTCTTAATTTTTGTTTATATTTCTTCAAAAGATTTTTATAATATTTTAATTTAAAATTCAATTTATCTATATAATCTCTATCATCAAGAATATTATAAATAGAAGTGAAATTTAAACTTTCTTTTTTTTCAAGTTCTTTTCTATCAATTGGTTTATATTTCTTAATAATTGCACTTAAATCTAATTTAGGAACTAATATTTCATTATTATTTGAAGCAGTAGTAGTTAAATATCTTTTATGTTTAATTTTATTAGGAAATTGAACTAAAGGAGAATCACAACAAAAATTATTATCATCATCATTACCCAATTGATCTATTAAATTATCATTATCATCTTCATAAAAACTTTTAATTCTATCTTGAGATTCATTTGAATCTTCTGTTAATATATATCCAAAATTTGCTATATTCTCTAAATTTTTTTTTATTCTTTTTCCTTTCTTAATATCATCTATTATTTCTTTTAACATCATCACTTTAACATTCAATTCATTTATAACTTTTTTTGCATCATTAAATAAATGAGAATATTTTATTATTATTTCCCTTGCTTCACATAATTCATTATTTAATTCTAAGTTAAATTGATCTGGAGTTGTATATATATATATTTCTTGATTATAATCATCTTTGTATAATTTTGATAATTCCTTTTTATATACTTTAATTTCATTTTCTTTTTGAATTATTTGATTACTAAAAATAAAGTTTTGGTCGTTTAATTCTTTAATTTTATTTTCATAACTCTCTATTTTTTCATTTAAATCTTGTTGACTTTTATATAATTTTTTTTCTAAATTTAAATTTTCATTATATAATTTCATATTTCTATTTGTGATTTGTATGTTTTCATTTTGAAGAGAGGTTAAAATTTGTGCCATTTGGTTTTTTGATTCAGAATTTATTGATAAATTTTTTATTTGGGTGTTTAACATTTCTTTATTTATTGAAAGAGTTATTTTTAAATCATTTAATTGAGATTTTAAAGATTTATTCTCTTTCATATATAATATTATTTTTTCTGCATATTCTGATATTATTTTTAAGGTTGATAATTGTTTTTTTTTACCATGTCTCATCTTAAAACTTTTATTTTATTTATTTGTCTATTACAAAAAATGATAAAAATATATATAATTATTTAATTTCATTATTTATTTTTAGTATAATAACAAATCTTTTCTTTTTAAAGAAAAAACATTATAATAATTTTTATAAAAATAATATTTTTTAATTAAAAATATCTTTATAATAACATCAACTTATATTTTTTAGCGTTTATTTTATTTTAATTAAATCTAAATTATAATATAATCTTCATTTTTAATCTTTTTTATTTAAAATTTAAATCGAAAAAATTATAAAATGAAATAGTTTTAACAAAAATATATATTTATTTATATATTTTGAATTTAAACATTATACTTTAATTAACCCTGAAATTTTATCCATTTCAAAATTAAAGTTGTTAAAATTTTCTATAAAAATATTACTTTTCATAGAAAAATTAATTTCTTCATAGTAAGAATTAAATAAATCTTTTATTGAAATAATATCATTAAGTATTAAATTTCTAATTTTTTTATTAATTAAAGATCCATTTTTATCATCTTCAAAAATATAATTTTTTAAATCTTCTTTCATTAATCTATTTTTATAAATTTGAGGAAAAGATTTGAATAAAGAATTTAAAATTATTAAATTATAAGAACGGCAGGATAATATTATTTTTAAATTATAACTCAATCTTGTAATAAAAGTGGAATTTTTTGTTTTTTCTTTAACACTAAAAATTAACATATCAATAGAATATCTATTTTCTAATAATTCTTCAATTAATTTTGAAGGTTTTTTCTTTTCTTGAATATAATCTTCTTTTTTAAAAACATATTCATTTTCTAAAAATACATATCTTTTATTTTCTGTAATATTTGATTTACTTCTTTTATGTTTACTTATTTTTTTTGAATTTTCTGAATTTAAATTAATATATTTATTATTGTTATTATCAATTAATTCCATTTCTTTAATTTTAATATTTTCAGTTTTTATTGTTATTTTTGAATTATTTATAGTATCTGTAGTGATATTATTAATATTTCTTGAATTTATATAATTATCAGTTTTTATGTTTTTATTTTGAAAATTATAATTTTTTTTCAGAGAATTCAAATTACTATAATCAGTATTGAATTTATTTTTATTATTATTTCCTAAATTATCGTCTAAGAAAGGACAATTATTATTATTATCAATTGTAATAACTTTATTTTTATTAATATTGTTATTATCCTTAAAATAAAAATCTGAATAATTATTTATTCTTGAGTTATTTGAAGTTGAAGAAATATTTATTTTTATATCAGAATTATTGAAAGTTTTTAAATTAATATTTTTATTATCATTTCTACTATAGTCATTTTTATTACTTTTACGAGTGTCTTTTATTTCACTAATATTTAATTCAAAATTATTGTCATTTATTTTATTATCAATAGATTCCTTTTTTGTTAAAGGATTACAATTTATTTCATTAAGACATAAATTATTATTGTAGGTGTGATCATTACTCATAGTCTTTGAATAATTTATTTTATTATTTTTATTTGAAATAGAGATATTATTGTTCGTATTAGAATTTGAAACATCGGTTTGAATATTATTATTAATTTTAGGGCTTATATTATTAAATTGATTATGATTTAATGAATTATTGTTTGATTTTATATTAGAATTATTAGACACATTATTTGGATTTAAAGTTAAATTATTATTATTTGAATCAGAAATTTGGATTTCATTATTATTTTTTTTTAATTTTTTAAGATTTGGATTTGAATTATTTGAATTATTAACTTCGTTTTTCCTTAATTCAATATTATTAAATTGTTTATTTGAATTTAAAACACCAAATTGATTTTTATTATTATTTGTATTTGAATGATTTGATTCATTAGATTCATTATTTAATTCATTATATTTTGTATTATTTGATTTGTGACTATTTGTTTTTAAATTATTATATTCTTCTTTCTTTTTGTTGGATATATTCTTTTTTAAATTTGAATTATTTAATTCATTGCTATTGGATACAAAATCTTTATCATTTAAATGTAAATTATTCTTTGAATTTTCTTGTTCATTAGATTTGTTAATATCATTATTATTTAAATTATCAATCAGATCAGCAGAATTTGTTATATTATTATTTAGAATAAAACCATTATTATTTAAATTTGAATAATTATTATATACATTATTATTTGAATTATTTGTTTCATTATTCTTTATATTATAATAATTAACGTTTTTTATATTAGAATTTTTAATTTCATTATTATTTAAACTAAAATCTTTATGATTTATTTCTTTCTCATTTAAAATAGAATTTTTAAAGTTATTTTTCTTTTGATTTAAACTATTGTCATTCAAAATTGAATTATTTATTTCATTATTATTTTTTAAATTATTAAAATTACTCTTTTTTTCATTTAAAATTTCTAATGTACAATCATTTAAGCAATTACTTAATTCATTATGATTTAGATTTGAATTATTTGTATTTTCGTTTACATTATTATTAGAATTAATATATCTACTATTATTTATTTTTATAGAATTATTATTCTGATTATTATAATCTTCATTTTGGTTAAGAGTATTATTTTGATTTTTATTTGAATATGTGATTTGACTATAATTACTTATATTTATAGTTGAAATATTTAATTGATTATTATTACTATTTAAATAAGAATTATTGAATTTATTACTATTGTTTATATTAGGATTTGATTCAATAAATTGATTATCATTAGAAATAAAATTAGAATAATTATTAATTGTAATATTTGAATTATTTTTATTTTCATAAGTGGACATTTTAGATTGAATTGGATTATAATTTGTATCATAAATTTTCGTATTATCTTCATTATTATTGGTCTTTAACCTATTATTTATTTTTTCGTTTTTATTTACATTATTCCTTGAAGAATTTAATTGAGTATCATCTGATATATTAAAAATATTTTCTAAAATACAATCATTATTGATATTATCTAAGTTATTAGAATTTTTATTTGAAATTACTTTTTTTGATTTATTGCTTTGAGTAATGTTTATTTTCGAAGTATTATTTTCTGATAAATCCAAATTATTATTATGATAAGAATTTAATTTAGAATTATCATATTGAGCAACATTAGAATATGAATTATTAGTATTATTAGTTTTATTTATATATGATTTAATATTATCAATATAATGCATTGAATTTTCATTATTATTTTCACTATTGAATTTTGAATTATTATTATTATAATTGTTTATATTTTCTATATTTGTATTTTGATTTGAGGCATTTAAATTAGCTTTTAATGTTTTGATTTCATATTCAGAATAAGTATCATAGATTTGCTGTATTGTGTTTGAAATAATTGAACTATTTTCATCTTTAACATTATTCTGATTTTTAAATGTATTATTTTGTATTATATTTTCATTTTTGGGATTACTTTTATTATTATCTTCATCATTACTAATATTTGAAGAGTCTAAATTATTATTATAAATAGTATTTTCTTCATCAGTTTCATTATAAAATCCACCATCATTTGAATTTATTTTATCAATAAATATATTTGAATGATTAGTTAAATTAAAATTATTTTCATTATTTTCATTTTCATTGTTTGTGTGTTCATTATATTGATTTTCATTTAAAATTTGATTACTTTGCTTTTTGTAATAATTTAAACTACTGTCATTATTTCTTTCATTATTGCTCTTTTCTTCTATTATTGAACTATTATTGTCAATTATTTTTGTTTCATCGTTAGGATTAAGATATAAATTTGTATTATTTTTGTATTTTTTCTTTGTAAGTTTATTTGTTGTAATAATATTAATTAATGTACTTTTCATAGGCATTTTATGATAATCTGTGTAATTTCTTTCTTTATTATTATTATCTTCATCTTTAATGTTATTTACCTTTAAATTATTATTTACATTTCCATTTAAGAAATTATTTAAATAGGTTGGTTTATTGCTAATTATTAAAGGTTCATTATCTTCATCCTTTAAATTTTTTAAAACAACATTTTTACCTTTCACTGTTTCATTATTTTTAAATTGATTTAAATTATTTTTATTTAATTCTTTTTTAAGTGCTTTTAAATTT
>JAEEGK010032235.1_pt1 | contig 10264 bp, 5 predicted proteins | sample 8958771 | NCBI WGS metagenome assembly JAEEGK01 (sample SAMN16246547, study PRJNA631951) | gut metagenome | biome: gut microbiome; feature: rumen; material: SC-attached | host: Bos | place: Iran: Karaj | collected 2018-10 | reverse complement strand
TTTTAAATCAGATGAATCAACAGGAAATTGTTATACTGGTGAACAAACAAATTATGTATTAATTGAAGACTCTTCTGATCCCAATGGTAAAGTATATGCAAAGTGTCATGAAAGATGTTCTGAATGTTCTGGATTTCCAGTATATGATTCAACTGATAATACTAAAGTTACTGAAATGAAATGTACTGTATGTAATAGTGGTTATTATATGAAAAGTGAAGATATAGTAGATGATGTTATACAAAAAGGAAATTGTTATCAAGCTGGTGATCCTGAAATTCAAGGATATACTTTAGTTGATAATGTTTATAAAGAATGTTATCCAGGATGCTTAACTTGTTCTTTTTGGAAGGAATTTGCTACAAAACATTTAACTGATGATAGGGAAAGTAATTTCAAATGTTTATCATGTGATCAAAGAAGTTCTGTCGACAGTGAAAAATATTATTTTTTATTTGAACATCATGAAAATTGTTTTAAAAGTGAACCTATTGTAAATGATCCTGTTGAAGGTGTCATTAATTATTTCCTAGATAAAAGTAATACTTTAGAATCTGAATGGGAATGGAAACCATGTGCAACAAATTGTGAAAGTTGTTCTGGTTCTGAGTCAGGTGGGAACATGAATTGTATTGATTGTAAAGAAAATAATTACAAAATAATATTTAATGGGGATTCAACAGAAACAAATAATTGTTATAATGAGAATGATGTACCTGATAGTTATTACTTGGATGAAACAGTCCCATCAAATCCAATTTATAAAAAATGTCATGATGCTTGTCAAAAATGTCATGGAGCTTCAAGTGATGATTCTAATACAAATTGTATAGAGAAAAAATGTACTTTAGATAGGGAACATTCAAAAGTTTATGGTTATCTGCAAGATAATGAAAGACAATGTTATCCGAATGTTGATGATCAACCTACTTATCATATTGTTGATGAAGATATTAATAAGGTGCCTGTTTTTAAAAAATGTGCTGAAGGATGTAAAACATGTAATGGTTTTACAAGAGATGATTGTACTTCTTGTTTGAATGATCAAATTTATTATGAAAAAATTTCTGATAAAAGAGAAAATAAAGAACAATTTAGATGTTATTCTCATTTAGAGCAAACAACTCCTAAAGTAAGAACTGATGAAGTTCCAAATTATTATGTTACAAAGGGTCCAGGGTACCCTTCTGATTTAACTGATTATGTCGATGAATGTTATTACACATGTAGCAAATGTTCAGAAAAAGGTGATGTAACTAATAACAAATGTCTTGATTGTCCTACGAATTCATATCAAACAGTAGTTTCTGGATCAAGTGGAATCTATAATTGTTTAGAAGCTTGTTCAAACGATGAAAAATATCCAAAGGATAATCCTACTGCTGGATGTCGTCCATGTGTGTCTCAATATGAATATGTTGATGGAATTTTTTGTGTTAATTGTAAAGCTGAGGGAAAATATCATATTAAAAATGCAGAATCTTGTATTGAAACAACAAATGTTGGCAAAGATAAACCATATGAAAATTATTATCCTATCGGTGATGACTATGGAACAATTGAACAATGTTATGAAACATGTGAAACTTGTTCTGCTTATTTAGATGCAACAAGTCAAAATTGTCTTTCATGTGAGGGAGATAAAAAATTATTAAATGGAAATTGTGTTGAAGATTGTGGTCATTTATATGTAACAGATGAAGCTAATAATAAATGTATAAATTGTGGAGAATTAAGCCCAAAACAATATAAAATTTATTCAGATGATACAAAATGTTATACTCAAGAAGAATTTGATAATATTCCAGAACAAAAAAATTTAGTAGATGCTCCAAATAATGTTTATTCTACTTGTGGTGAACCTTGTGGAACTTGTGTAGACATTGATGGAACTCAAAAATGTACTTCATGTGCAGGACATTATTATATGGAATATGATCCAAATAGAGTAGGTTCAATTGTAAATTGTGTTGAAGAATGTGGAAATTATTTATATGCAGATCCATATAAAAATGAATGTGTAAATTGTAAAGAAAGAACAGATTCTTTCAAATATTTCGCAGATAATAAATGTGTAAACAAAAATATATCTCCTTATTTAAATTATTATGAAAGTCCTGATGAAGATAAAGAACCTTTTGGAGTTATTGTTCCTTGTTATGAAAAATGTTCAAAATGTGAAAGAGGAGAAGAATACGTTGATGGACAAATAAATAAAATGAATTGTGATATATGTACTAGTGATTATTACCATGAAGTTCTTCCAAGTACCAATTGTGTGGAACATTGTGATATAAAATATGGATATGATGATTCAGATATAAATAATAAATGGTGTATTAATTGTAAAGAAACAATAAGTGACAGAGGACTTCCAATGTTTAAATATATAGGAGAGAGTACATCAATAGATAATGAACAATGTTTAGAAGACAGACCAAAAGGAACATACATTGATGATCCAGTATATAATACATTAAAAGATTGTGATCCATCATGTAAGAATTGTGAAGGAGATGCTTTTACTTGTACTGAATGTGCTGATGGTTTCATTAGTAATCCTGCTGATAATAGTAAATGTGTTGAGGAATGTAACACTCAATTTTGGTATTTGGATGCTAGTAATAATTATCAATGTAGTGATGATTGTAATGATATTAATAGACCTTATATTGGAGGGAATCAATGTGTGGAAGAATGCTCTGATGAAAAATGTGTTTATTGTGAAAAAAATGCTGCTTATCTAATATATGATAATCATTGTAGATTTAGATGTCCTAAGGGTTATGTTGTAGATTCAACTGGGAAGAAATGTGTGAAAAAGGAATTAAATGATGATAAATGTAATATTACAATATATCCTTCTCGTCATAGTACTTTGGTTTCAAATTTGAAATTATTTGCAATGGAATGGATTGAAGAATACATTTTTAAATATGATACATCGTTAATGAAGCATGTAGATGTACTTCCAGCACACAATATGACAATGCAAATATGGAAAGATGATGAATGTGAAAAAGAAGCATCATTAATGTATGATATTACCTTTGTAAATACATCAGATTGTAGAGCTAAATTAGAAAAACAATATAATTTACCTCCAAATGGAATATTATTTGTTAAATTTGATTTAAATAGAACATCATTAGTAAATCAAATGCATTATAATGCATATAATGCATTTAATAGAGAAAAATTAAATTTATCATATTGTGATGGTGGAGATTTAATAGATTATTCATTTACTGAAAAAGGAGCAAATTATGAATTAGCAAAGAAATTACATGATAAATATGGAGTAGATATATTTAATTCAAGTGATAAATTTTTTAATGATGAATGTTTCCATTTTGATGATGAAGGAAAAGATGTACCAGTAAAAGAAAGAAGATTACATTATTTTCAGGCAGTTCCTCTTTGTGAAGATAAATGTGAACATGTTTCAACTGATTTTGAAAATGGTCTTTTAAGATGTTTTTGTCCTTATTCTCTACCTACTTTAGATGAAGCAGAAGATATTACTGAACCCAAAATAAATGAAGGTAATTTTACTAAAAAATTATCCAATTCGAATTTATATTTGTTCAAATGTTATAAAAGTGTTTTTTCATCAAATATTTTTAAAAACAATGTTGGAGGATTAACTATGATTGTTTTAATTGGAATGCAAATACCTATAATTATTAATTTTACTTTGATTTCTGGATTTAAACCAATTTATTCTTTTTTAAATCAATTTACAAGAAATGAATTTAATCCTCCTAAAAGGAATAATAATTTTATAGAAGATAATGAAATAAAAAATGAAAGTGAGATAAGTGATAATGATTATGTTAGTTCTCCGAAAAATAAGAAAAGTTCAAAAAATTCAAAAGTAAATTTTTCGAAATCTTTTGAACGAACACAATCGACTTTTAAAAATACTTTTTCTTCAAAAAAATCACATCATAAATCAGAAAAATTAACAATGGTAAATCCAAATGCAATTCATTTACAAAGTACAAATGAAAATTTTATGCCTACTTCATCTCAATATTTAAAAAAAGATGTTGTTGAAGATAAAGATGCTGAAATCGAAAGTTTTAATCAAGATGAATTAGATGAATTAGATTTATTAGATGCTATTAAATTTGATGAAAGAAGTTTTTGTTCTTTCTTATATAGAGTATTAAAAAGAAAAATATTTTTCTTAGTTCCTTTCACTGATATTACTGTTTTTGAACCTTTCACTTTAAAATTATCTTGGTTTATTTTATTAATTTCTAATTTCTTTTTCTTTGATGCTATCTTTTTTGAAAGAAAATATGTCGAATATAGATATTATACTCTTGAAAAAATTAACTTTAATTATTTTATCAAACATGAAATTCAAATTTCTCTTTTCAGTTCTATTATTTCTTCTTTCATTGGAATTATTCTATCTTATTTATTTTCGGTAAAAAAACAATTTGTTGTATGTATAAGAACAATAAAAGACAAATCTCTTTTTTTATTAGAAGTAAAAAAAATAATGAAATGTTATAAAATTAAAATCGTTATATTTTATATTATAAATATAATAGGAATGTTAATTTTTTGGTATTTTTGCACTGCATTTTGTGCAATTTACCTTAAAACTACGAAAGCATGGTTTTATGCTTTTATATTTACTATGATATTTGCTACAGTTATAGAGTTTTTATATTCAGTTATTATTTCTATTTTTAGATTTATTGGGTTGTCTTGTGGTTTGAGTTGTATTTATAAATTAAGCCAGATTTTGTTTTAGGTATATTTTTAGTTTAAATTTTATTTTTATTTTATTAAAATAGTGGTTTAATTCTTAAATAAATTTAATCATTTTTTTTTTAGATTTTCTATTATATTAAATATTATAAAAAAGGAAATATTTATTTTATAGTTTACATTCATAAAATATTTCTTAGTTTAATGACATACAATAAATTTATAATTTTATAAATATTTAAAAAAATGCTAATGAAGATTTTTATTTAATCCTATTATAATTTTCAATTTAGTTTTAGGTCTACTAAAAGAAACAGAATTAACGAAATGATTAATAGTATAATTATCACTTTTATTAAATTTAATAGAATTAATGCTTCTGCTTGAATTATAATCACTAATATATCTTTCATTAAGTTTTTTATTTTTATTATAAGATTTATCTCTTTTATAATCAATGATTGTTGTATCTAAAAAAGAATCCATATTTTTTTTTTCTTTTAAATTTTCTTTTAAATAACTTTCATTCTTTTTAGAAATTTTAATTTTTAAATCTTCATTTTCAAATTGAGTATTATTATCAATAAAAGGTAAATTCATATTCCTAGTTGTTTTTTTTTTCTTTATAATAACTTTAGTTTTAAATAAATATTCATCATTTAAATATAAATTATTATGTCCAAAATATTTATTTAAAATTTTTTTCCTTTGAAAAACTTCTAAATTTTCTTTTTTTAAATTTTCCATTCTTTCAAATTTTGTTTTTTTATGATTTATTCTTCCATAAAGTACATTTCCATTATAAATTCTTTTTTTTTCTAATTCTTTTTTTTCTTTTTCTCTCATTTTTAAAAATTCTAAATATTTTTCTTTTTTTTCTATTGTTTGTCTTTTAGCAACTTCAAACAAATTTTTTCGGTCTTTGAAATTAAATTTTTTTAAATTTAAATCTATTGAAATATTCATATTATTAAAAATTGATTTTCCTCTTTCATATTTTTTTTTTGAAGAAAAGATAATCATTATTTTAAATAAAATATATTTGTAAAAAAATATAAATAATACATTATTGTTTATTAATTTAATTAATAAAAAATGGAAAAAACTTTTAAGACTAAAATTTATGATATTTTTAATTCAAGTATTACAGAAAAGATTATAAATAAATCTCAAAATAACATTTTAACTGAAACGGATTTATATATAGAAAAAAGATTAAAAAAATCAAATTCAAATTCAAAATATAATAAAATTTTAGAAGAATCAAATTTTAAAAATTCCGCTTCAAACAAAGAAAATATTCAAGATTTATTAAATAAATCATTTGGTGAATTAGGAATAAAAAAAAAATCAAATTATAAAGAAACAAAAAATTACTTTGATAATATTAGTAATTCAACTTTTAATTATTTTGGTAAAAATTATTATATTAATGATATAAATTATAATAATATTTTTAATAATATTAATAAAAGAAATAAAAAGAAAAAGAAAGAAATTTTATTAGGAAAAAATAAAAGTAAAGAAACTAATTTATTTAATAATAATAAAAAAGATAATAGTTATCAACTAAAAAAAAAAATATTCAATTTAACAAATGAAATAAAAACTGATTCAAATATAAATTATAAAAGTTATATAAATAAACCAATTTCAAATTTAGAAAATTATAATTATTATAATACTATTATTTCAGAAAGAAAAATGAATAATTTAACAAAAGGTGATGTTTCAAAATTATATGAAAAGAAAAAAAATAAATCTATTGATTTCTTTAAAGATAATTCTCATTTAAAGTATAATCATAAATTTTATTCTAATTATGGTGTTCAAAAAGATAATTTAAATGAATTTAAAAAAGGATTTAAAAGTTTTAGAAAAAAAAATAATATTTTTTGATTATTTTTTAAATTTAAATTATTTAAATTAAATTTTTTTATATTAATTAATTTAATTTAAATTAATGGAAGAAGAAAGAAAAAATTTATATAAAAGTGATTTTTCATTAAATGAAATAAACGAAATAAGAGAATTAGAAAAATTAAGTTTAAGAAAGAAAAAAATAAATAATTTTTTAATGGAAAAAAGAAATATAATAAATTTAAATAATAAGGAAAATAATTTTTTATTAAATAATGAAAAAGAAAATAAATTTGAATTAATAAAAAATGGAAGAATATTATATTTTCTTTCAGAGAGTATAATTGAAAAAGATGAAAATAAAATAAGTTTTTATATAACTTTAATATTTCAATATTTTAAAGAATATGAAACTAAAAGTTTTGAAAAAAATATTTTATTAAATTTCACTGAGCCAAATTCTCTTTCAAATTTATTAATTGAAATAACATTATCTTCAAATAATATTCCAATATTATATTTTTCAACATTAAACTTAGTTCAATTAACTTATTATTCAAATAAATTATGTGATGAATTAAAAAATAATATTTCTTTATTAAATCATATAATAAATAAATTCATGACTTATTTTTCAGAAGAAAATACTTTATTATCTAATTTATATATTATAATAGGAAATCTATTGAATAATCAAAATGATTATTTATTATTAAGAAAATCAAATTGTTTTATTTCTTTATTTAAATCAATAAAATTTTTTAATACTGAAGATAAATCAAATGAAAATTTAAGTTATTTAGAAAATTTATTATGGTTTTTAAAAAAATTTTTAGATCAAAATAATGAAAAAGAAATAAATTATAAAGAAAATTTAATAGAATCAATTCCTAAATTAATAAAAACAATAAGAATGTTTTATTATTCAAATGAAGTAAATTTACTTTTTCAATTATTAGAAACTATTTATATTTTAACAACATATGATATACAAATAATTGAAATAATTTATGAAAGTGGAATAGTAAGTAATATATATAATTTATTTGAATATTTATTTTATGAAAATCCTGAAAAAGAAAATCCAATAATTTTAGATTGTGATTGCGTAAATGAATGCTTAAAAATATATATAAATATTTTTTCTATTGAAGATTCAAATATATTAAAAATTTATTATAATAATGAATTAAGTTTAGTTATTAATAAATTAGTTTATAAATATAGATTTTATAAAAATAATGATTGTAATATTCAAGATTCAATTATTAATCTTCTTTTTAATTTAGCTTGTTTTCCAGAAGTAATTACTATTGATAATATTTTAGAAGATGAAAAAATGTTAAGTTTAATTATTAAATATTATTCTAAAAATAATATTTATAAAACTTTAATTTTTTTTGATAATATAATTAATTTACATCCTACTTTAACTGAAAAATGTATTGATTTAAATTTATTTGATGTTATTATTTTAGGTTTAAATGAAGAATTTTTTGGAAATCAAAAATTTGATATTTTAAAAATGGAATTTCAAATTTTATTTAGATTAATTAATTTAGATTTAAATTCTAAAAATAAAAAAATTATTAGAAATGAATTTGAAAATAGAAATATTAAAGAATTATTAGAAAAAATAGTTTTGAATGAAAAAAATGAAGAAATGAATTCATTATTTGAACAATTTATAAAAATATATGAAGAACAATTTAAATAAAAAAATTTATTTTAAAAATTCTTTTACGTTGAATAATTTTTTAATTCATTTTATTAATTTCATAAAAAAATTTTTAGCAATACTTAGTCCAAGAAGGAAAAAATATAGAAAAAATAAATTCACACCAATCATCATTATTACCAAAATCAGGTACACTACATGGCTTTACACTTCTATCAATTAAATCAAATAAATTTAATGCTTCTATATAATGGGCTCTAATATCATTTTTTATATTTATTGTTATTCTTAAATTTCTCATAATTGGTTTTTGAGTTTCTATTTTGATATTAGGAGAGATTTTACGAGAAAAATAGTTATCTAATTCATTTTTAATACATTTATCATCCATTCCACACAAAAGTTTAATATACAATAATTTTCTAAATAAATTTAATGCTTTATTATCTTCTTGTGTTTTTGGTGAAACTTCACTTTCATCATTTGGATATCCATATTGTTTAAAATGTTCAATTATTTTTTCTTTCATTTTTTGTTTCACAATTGATTTTGGATATCTATAATAATCTGTTTTTTGTATTGGTTCATTAATTGCTACAGGAATTAAACAATTATTTTCATCATATTGTAAGTTAGCAGATATTATTTCTTCTTTTTTTGTTCTTAACATTATTGAAGTGAAAGGAAATTTCACAGGAAAAAATTTCCTATATAATGTATTACAAATTATATCTTGATTTTTTGATGATGTTGGACATTTATTTTCAATAACTGAACATTGATCATAAATATAAGTAGTAAAATTATTTATTTCTTCATTCATAATAGCATATTTATAATATGGTAGTTTCTTTGCTTTGTTTAGTTGAAATAATATCAATAAAAGTAATAAAATTTTCATTGTTTTAATTATAATAATTTACTCAGATATTTTAATAATTAAATACTAAAATAAAATGAAATTCAATCTTTTGATTCTTATATTATTATTGAATAATTTCAAATAAGAGATGATAAATTAGAATACGCAAAGATATATATAATAAAAAAAGAAATGAATGATTTTTCAGAATCAATATATGATTTTTGTCTGTATTATGAATCAATTCTTCAGTCAAATAATATGAGTATATGCAATGTAATGTATCAGTTTTTTTTTCCTTTAAAAATCCTTTTTACTAAAAATATTTTGTCAATCAATGAATTTGATTATAATTCGGGAATTCAGCCATTGAATTTTAATTATAATACAAAGTATATAACCTCAAATTATGTGAATGGTCAAATATCATTTGTAACCAAACAAGATATTTTGAGAAAAACAAAAAATGAAGTATTATCACAGGTCAAAAATAAAATAATCGAATTTTTGGAACCATATGGATACAATGAAATCAATGATGTTTTAACAGATGATTCTCTAAAAGCTATAGAATTATTTGAAGTAGGATTTAAAATTGTTAGACATTGTTTACAAAATGATAATTGTATAGATAATCTATTAAAGGATTATTTCGACCCAATGATAAACAAAGAAACATATATGACTGAACTTATGAGTTTATCAGATAATATTCCATCTCAGCTACTAAACAATGAATACTCTTCCGATTTAGAAATGTTAAATCAAATGATTAGAAATGAATTAGCCATAACTTTAGAATATAATTCATTGTTTGTAAATGATGTTAATTTACAGGGTTGGCTTTTTTCAGACTTAAATGACTATTGGTGTAGATTTATTTTAGATTGTTTGGGACTTAGTGAATATTCTGAATATTGTTAAAATATTAGATTAAAAAAACAATTCTTTATAAAAATAAAAATACATTATTTCATTTTTAATAAAAAACTGATATCATATTTGAGAAAAAATATTTAATTAATTTTTAATAAAATAAATATTTTTACCAAAAATCAATAATTTCAAATTTTGAAAAACTTTTTTCAACAATTTTATTCAAATACCATTGGGGATTGGGGATTGGGGATTGGGGA
>JAEEGK010032234.1_pt1 | contig 10264 bp, 10 predicted proteins | sample 8958771 | NCBI WGS metagenome assembly JAEEGK01 (sample SAMN16246547, study PRJNA631951) | gut metagenome | biome: gut microbiome; feature: rumen; material: SC-attached | host: Bos | place: Iran: Karaj | collected 2018-10 | reverse complement strand
ATGGATCACGACGGATCTTCTGTGTCTGTTGCACGGGAGTCGCGAATCACTCCGCTGGGAGCAAAGCTTCGCAAATACAAGCTGGATGAGCTACCTGAGTTATGGAATGTACTGATTGGCGATATGAGTTTTGTCGGGCCGCGTCCGGATGTTCCTGGTTATGCAGATGCTCTTGTCGGGGAGGATAGGGAAGTGTTACAACTGCGCCCTGGCATCACGGGGCCGGCTTCGCTTAAGTACCGCAACGAGGAGGAGCTGCTGGCGCGGGTGGCGTCTGAGGGAGTCGCTGGTTACACGGATCCTGTGCGATACAACGACGAAGTCATCTACCCCGACAAGGTCCGCCTCAACCGCTACTATCTCCATCATTACTCATTCTGGATGGATATCAAGATGATCTTCGCGACGGTGCTTGGGAAGAAGATTGAATATGGGGGAGAGGTGATATAACTCATTATAATAATCGCCGGGTCGAAGCCCGGCGATTATTATGATTATATCCCTCTCGATGTAAGTAAGCATCTTTTAGATTTGCACCGTGATTCCAATATGGGGTTGCGGTGTTCTTTTTATATTTGCTTTACGAGTCAACTTTTCAGGGAAAGACACTTTCGTTTTTTATAATATAAGTTATGTGTATAATTGAGATAGTTTGGAGAATAGAATACCTCTCAACTTCTCTCGAATAACTCTCTTTGTTTTTTAGCAATTTCAGCTCTTCTGCTAATTAGTGTTGCGAGTTCATCTTTCATTATGGAAATAATCCTTTCTGCCACTATAAACATTTCGGTCGAAAATAAAGCGGGGAAATCATCGTCAAAGGCAATGTGCTCCTTCGCATTAATAATAGCCGTAGATATCCTGTCAATAGTCTTTTTAGGATTGATGCCTCCATTAATGAGATGAGGTATCTTTTCTTTTAACCATCTACTTCTGCACTTTGGGAGCATTGACCTTGATTCCTCAAGTTGCTCAGTACTCCTTTCATAATGGTAATAAAGCCATATCTCAAAGCATGGATTGCTGATTATCCATTGATAATTGTTCTGTGTTTTATCCTTTGTATAGTAGTTTTTAAGCTCAAGACCAAAATGGTCTACATCCTGGATAAGATATATGACATCTCCATCAAGATATTCTCTTTTAGTGCCATAGATGTCGATGAAGTAGCCAAGAGCAATGGAAGCATTTGTTATTTTCACCATCTCTTCAGGTATTAACCCCTTACCTAGCTCAGACACAAACACTATTGCAAGTCGTTTGGCATCTTTCCACTGCTCGAAGTAATTACGTTCTCGTAAAGTACCCCCAGAAACAGTGAAAATACGCGACACATCGACCTCTGGGACGCCTTTCTGATAGTCAGTTGAAACAGTTTCATCGATGGTATCAAGAACTTCATCGACAAAGATTTGTTCCTTCGCCTGTTCTCTATCGGGTTCTCTCGCCCCTTCCTTCTTGCAATATTTCAGACCATCAAAATCCATTATGATCTGAATGCTTGAAAGTTAATCATAGGAGTCCCACCAAATCTATCATCCATATAGCCTTTCTGGATAGATAGGGTTTTGTGCAACTTGAATTCATTAAGGGAATAAAGTTGAGACACTCCATCTTTCTTATCAACAAGCCAAATCTCGTCAGGCCTTAAGATTTCATGTTGGTCCAGCAGATAGTCTTCATGAGTAGTGAAGATTAATTGTCCTTTAGATTCGATTTGACCGATAAGTTTGATAAGCCCCTTAAGCAACTTGGGGTGGAGACAATTATCAAGTTCGTCAACAACTACCAAGACGTCTTCTTTCATCATTTTGTACAATGCGGGCATCAATATCAATAGTTTTATAGTACCATTAGATTGTGCAGCGACATCCATATCTCCTACGAAACCATTTTCCCCGAATTGCTTGAACAACAATTCCTTAACGATTCTCAACCCATCTTCATTGGTGATTGATGCTACAGGCCTGTCTTCCTGCATCTTGGTCAATGACATATTGTCATCGATGTGTAATTTTCCCTCGCTGAACAGTTTTTTCTCTTCTTCATTAAGGTCAGCATACCATTCTTCAAATGACTTGTTCTTGATATCTAGATTCTTAAGTCCGATACCTATATTGGAAAATAACATATTAGTAAAGGACATTAGATCTTTATCTTTTGATAGCAAATCAATTAGTTGGGGAATGTTTCTGAAATATGATAAGGACAACACATCATTCTTGAACCACTCAAATGGGTCAATCAGTTCGTGTAAGCTTATGATTTTTAAGTTTCCATTCAGTGCGAGGAAGGAACAATTAGAGAATGAATTCAATTGCCTTTCAACGATATCCTTGACTTGATCAGGAATCGGAAAACCCAAAAAATCAATCTTGTTATAATATCTCTTATATAGGGGAACGTTATCTTTTAAACCCATTCCACTTAACAGTAATTCCTCTTTCTTTACGCCCTTCTCGTCTATTTCAAGGTTAAGAATGAAGGCATTATCATTTTTAACAAACTCTACGATGAAAGAGACTGGTGGATTATTTGGAATAGGGGGTAGAACAAATCTGTTCTTGTCGTACCATTCTTTTAAATTTAGTTTATTATCGAAGACAGAACAGAATGGCTTAAGAAACTCAAAAGCCTTGTATAAATTGGACTTCCCAGCTCCGTTAGCTCCATAAATAGCAGCCATCTTCATTACCGAAGGCCAATTCGCATTGGAGTAAACATGTTCCTTGAGATTTTCACGCTTGAGATTTGGGAACATGTCAAATTGAACAGGTTGTCCAAAAGACTTGTAATTATCGAGTAAAAGTCTGAAAAACATGATGATAATGTATTAGAATGGTTGCTTGTTCATAATGTTTATGACTACAAAGATAGCATATTTTTCTCTCAAGCAATAGAGCTCGCGTGAAAATTTCACGCAAAATAAATTATACAGAAGGCGAAGGTTTAAATGGATGCGCAACAAATCTCTCTTTTAGGTCAAAAGAGAAATGGTTAATATGACATCATCTAAATCCGTTAGATCGTACTTAACTAAACCAGTTTCTGATTGAAAAACAGCTATAGTTGTGAGAAAAGACTATCGACGAGGCACGGGGAAAGGTCCTGGCAATGTCTGAGGAGGCATTGGCACATTGATGAGATATGAGCCGCCGATATTATTCTCAACAATCTTTAAAATACTGCTCTGTTCACTGAGAATCATACACGCGTGATGAATGCCCAAGACCAAATCTTGAATCTCTTGATCGCCCTCTAGATCAATAATATCTAATCCGACAGATTTGCATTTATCTCGGTAGATGTGTCGATTGTGAATCTTACTATCGCTATTCTGACTAAATACCGTTTTGATTCTCTTCTTCGTCTCAGAGTCAAAACCCTTGTCTGACAAAATCATTTCGGTTAGTTCACTAGCAAGCTTATCGGCTTGCTGACACTGTGTAATAAAGGCTGGGGTCAATTTGGAGATTATTGTCTGCCATAAGCCGAGGCTTGCAGGATGCTCTTCAACATCTTTGACTGCAGCATAAAACTCGTTAATTATCGACTGACATGGAGCGCCATTAAGTTGAGGGTCGAATGGCCCAAGACAAGACTGACGTCCCATCACAATAGACTTGCAAGATACGGCAATCATTGATCCGGCAGACATCGCCATCTGAGGGATAATCGCCCGTAAATCTCCATTGAACGCAGAACGAAGGTAATAAATGATCTGCTCTGTCGCAGCCAAATCGCCACCAGGAGTATGGAGAATGAGGTCAAGACCCTTTGACCTGTCCATATTGTGGACATTCTCCATGAACGCATTGACATCCTTGTCGTTGATGCTAGCATCTGCCGTTGAGGGTTTATGCATAAAGGCTGAAAAATACAGAATTGTATTCCTCCCTGTTTTTCGAGAAAGCTCCTCAATAAAGTCTTTCTTTTTCGCCGCCAAAAACTGAACGCCAGCGTTGGGATTTGCTGGCGTTAGCTGTCTTTGGGATTCGTTTAACAACTCGCTCCAACTATTCATAAGATAATAGATCTAATAGAACCACTTGTTCCAGAAGGGCAAGAATCATTATTCTCGTACTCGGAATACTGGCGATAAACTCCTCCTTGCATCTGCCAATCTGTAGAGATAAAAGGAGAAGGTTCATAGTCCTTCATCATGTTATCATAAATCTTGCTTAAGCTGAGCTCAGATTGATTCTCTTTCATATCAGTTCTCTTTTCAAATTGTAAATTTCCCACTAATTATTGATAAAAGCAAATATAGAGTTTGTTTTCAGAAAGAGATCCAAAACAATTAAAGCCTCAGAAGAGAAATAGATGCTGTTTTCTCCTTGACTTTTCACAGTTTTTTGCTTCTATGTCTGTGAAGTATGGATAAAACGCTTGAAATAGAACTCACAGAGATAAGGCCCAAAGTCCTGGCAATGGCGTGGAAGTTCTTCCATGCATCCCGGCTGGACGGAGATCCGGAGGACGTGGTGCAGGATGTGCTGCTGCGGCTTTGGATGGCAAGGCGTGACGGCGTACAGATCCGCAGTGCCGAGGCCTGGGCTGTATCTTCTGCCAAGAACAGTTGCTTGTTTAATGATAATTGCAATGCATGCTCCAGTTCCGGGCGCAGTTGCGTCATCAAATGGGCTATTCCTTGCTACCCTAACATATTTGACCGCTCCGGGAATTGGATTATTCTTCATTTTATCCGGTGCTTTGCTTCTGCCGGTCCAAGAAGAAACGTCTGTTTTTTTGCGAAAGAGACTCGGAAAGGTGGTGTGGCCTACTGTTTTCTGGACTCTGTTTTATTTATTGGCTGAGTACTGGATGAACGGAGAACAATTGACCCTTCGGAAGTTCGCATCTATTCCTTTTTCTACACAGGGTCATGGTATCTTGTGGTTTATGTATACTTTGATAGGGTTGTACCTTCTCGCACCTATCATTAGCCGATGGCTTGAAAGAGCATCAAAGAAGGAAGTTGGGTTCTATTTGACGCTTGGAGCGATTGCTATGTGCTATCCTATCCTTACTCTGTTTTTGGAGATTGATGAGAGCGTAACCGGTGTTTTGTATTATTTCTCTGGATACTTGTTCTATTTCCTTTTGGGCTATTTTTTGAGGAAGTATCCGGAATCGGTAAAGTGGAGTTGGTTGATACCATTATTTATCATTTCCTTGCTTGCTCCTATAATTTGCGAGCAGGCAGAGGTACAGGTCGACTTTTATTCGTTGTTCTGGTATTTGTCCATATTTGTTGTTATCCAATGTGTTTTCTGGTATAAACTGGTAACTCAGTTTGGCGAGAGGGTCTTCAAGGGAGAAAGGGAACAGAGGTTTTTCGAACAGTTCTCAAACCTCTCTTTCGGCATTTACCTTGTACACATATTCATAATGCGGTACTTGCTCTGGCGGTCTGGTATATTGGATGGCATCGGAAATTATTACCTCCAGACCTTTCTCTCGTTTGCAATAACTGCGGTGGCTTCTTTCGTCGTTATTTGGGCCATTAGTTTCGTGCCTAAATCCCAATATGTTATTGGGTATTCGAGAAAGAGGTTGTAATAGGTAACTTTGCTTGTGCTATTTTGGGCAAAGGTAAATGGACATTTTTTCGTAAAGTAAAATGTACTTCTTAGCCAAAGAATACATCCCCTAAAAAAGCAGCCATATGAAATGACTGCTTACATATCGTCTATTCAAAGACTATTTCGTAAGCATCGATAAAGTACAGTACGGCTACTAACCCATCACTTCGGGTTAGTAGCCGTTACTTATTGTCAGTGATGCGTTACTAACGGTTAGTAACGATAGTATCCAATAGGAGGTAATAGGAATACTTATATGGAAATAAAAACATTGGTAGATTCTCGTTCAGTCTTTGAACGCATTATTGGTTAAGCAATTCACTCGTCAGGACCCAGTAATAGAAAGCTTCAGGATTGTTCCTACGAAGGCGAGAGAGCCTTAGAGGGACAGATGCTGCTAGTCTCAAACCGCCAAGTTCATCTCGCGCCTGTGAATAGGGTGTAAACTCGTATACTCCTTTTTCAATCATCGTTGCAAGCAAGGCTGCTTTTGCCGCATCTATCGTTGCGTCTTCGATAACGTGCCGCGGGCGCGCGAGGGGCACCACCTGTAGCGCTCAAATAGGTACCGGCTGCGGCGGGCAAATGGGTACCGCCCGTAGCGCGCAATAGGGTACCGTGTAAGGAGCCTGTAGTTTTATCGGATAAACTTCATAATATTGTCCCGAATCAAGACGAGACGATGTTATGGCAAACGACAAAATTACAATGCTCAAACTCAAGAGAATGCTTCAGTTGTTGGACGCCGGCAGGTCGATGAACCAGGTCTGCGCCGAGTTGCACATGAGCAAGCGCACCGTCCACAGCTACAAGGAGCGCGCGGAGCAGAGCGAGATCCCGCTGCATGTTCTGCGCCAGATGCCGGACGAGCAGCTCAACGCCCTGCTCCAGCCTCCATCGTCCGTTCCGGTTCCGGACGCGCGAAAGGCAGAGCTGGACAAACGCCTGGACCACTTCCTGGCCGAACTCAGACGCCCCTACGTGACCAAGTACCTGCTTTGGGAAGAGTACAGGCGGGAATGCCCCGACGGTTACCAGTACACCCAGTTCAAGAAGTATCTGAACCAGTACCGGGAGAGCAAGGAGTACTCGTACTCGAACACCTACCTGCCCGGGCATGAGATGCTGATCGACTTTGCCGGAGACAAGCTGTACTACCGCGACAAGGGAAGCGGAGAATGGGTTCCCGTCGATATCCTCTGCTGCATCCTTCCGTACAGCAACAAAGCGTTTGCCATGGCGCTTCCCCGCACGACGCAGGAATGGCTCTTCTACAGCCTTGGAAAGTGCCTCCAGTCCTGGGGACGCGCTCCCGCAATCGCCCGGAGCGACAACATGTCGCAGTGGGTTCACCGGGAGTCCAAATACGAGCGCCCCTTCACGGAATCCACGGATGAATGGGCGACCTACTACGACATCATCCCGGATGTGGCCAGAGTGAAGAAGCCGAAGGACAAGGCCCCCGTGGAAGGGCTTGTCAGCATCGTGTACAAGTATGTCTACGCCCGGATGCGGGACGAAGTGTATGACAGTCTCGACGCCCTGAACCGGCGCATCGCCGAGCTCGTGGCTGAACTGAACGACCGTCCCCTGTCCAAGCGCGGGCGCAGCCGGAACGAGATCTTCTTCGAGGAAGAGTACAGCCAGATGCACGGCATCCCGGATACGCCGTTCTCGTTCAGGTACCGGAAGACGGTCAAGGTCGGTTCCGACTACCACGTCATCGTGGGCGAGGAACAGCATCGTTACAGCGTACCGTACAAGTATGTGGGGAGCGAGGTAACCGTACTGTGGGACGTTGAGACGGTCGAAGTCTACGACGGTCTTACCCGCATCCTGTCCTGCAAACGGGATCATACCCCGTACGGGAAAACGACCCTGGACGAGCACATGCCGCCCAACCACCTGGCTTATAAGCGGTCCCGCGAGAAGGGAGCCATGGACTATCTCAAGCGTGCTTCGGAGATAGGTCCGGAGACCCGGTGGGCCATCGGCAAGCTCCTCAGCGGCAGCGTCATCCCCCAGTATGCCTACAGGGACTGCGATTCCTTCTTCCGCCTCGCCGTCAATCACGGTCCGAAGCGCATCGAGAGCGCCTGCGCCCTCATCCATCAGTCCACGGAGATCTTCTCCTTCAAGCTGCTGAAGAACATGATCCGCAACAACACGGACAAGGCCGCCGCCGACGGGACGGACAAGGTTGTCTCGACCACGCCGAACAATCCGGACGTCCGCGGTGCGTCCTCCTACAAACACGTAAGTTGAAGCAATGAACACACAAGAAACGATAGACCTCCTGAACGGTCTGAAGCTCAGGGGCATGGCCGAAGCCTACAAGGCCATCACGCTGATGCCGGTCGCCGATAGGCCCGACGTCGACATGGGTACGGCCAAACTGGCCGAAGCAGAGCGGCTTTACCGCGACAACCAGAAAACGCAGCTCTTCCTGAAGACCAGCCGGCTGCGGTACAATGCCAACATCGAGGACATCGAGTGCTCGGCGGAACGCAACCTCACCAAGGCCCAGCTTGCCGAAATCGGCGACTGCTCCTTCATCCGCAGGGCCGAAAACGTCCTCATCACCGGCCTGACCGGATGCGGCAAATCCTTCCTCGCATGCGCCCTGGGCCGGCAGGCCTGCTATATGGGCCTCAGGACCGAGTACCTGAACATGAACAAGTTCATCGAGCGGATCGCCCTGTCCAAACTCGACGGGACCTTCCTGAAGGTGGTCACCCATCTGGAAAGGAACGACCTTATCATCCTGGACGACTTCGGGCTCCAGCCCCTCGACATGAACTCACGGCTGGCCCTGCTGCAGATCCTGGAGGAGCGCTACGACCGGAAGTCCATGATCATCGTCTCCCAGTTGCCCCTCGACAAGTGGTACGACTACATCGCCGAGCCCACCCTGGCCGACGCCATCATGGACAGGCTCGTCAACAACTCCATCCATATCGAACTCAAAGGCGAGTCCATGCGCCGGAAAAAGAAAAAATAATACTACCTTTGCGACACCATCTAACAGGCCGTTCTTACACGGTACCCTATTGCGCGCTACGGCGGTATCCTATTGCCCGCCACGGCCGGTACCCTTTCAACGCTACCCGCACAAAAAGCCGGGGTGGATGCAAAAGTCGATGTTTACCCCGGAGATGTCCACGCCTTTGATTTACTCCTACCCTGGAAAAAGACAAGCCAGGAGGCCAAGAAGCGGCTATGTGAGGAATATGAACGGCTTATGGCGTCGAATGGAAATTTTTAAAGGTCCAAGGCGATATAGTCTAATTCGCTGATAGTCAGCAAAATCGGCATAACCCCCAAGGCCATCGGAAAGCACCTTGCCAGGGGCTCACTTTCCTTCGGAATTTCCACAGGGAGACACCGACAATGAAGGTATCGAAAGACAGTGCCGGGAGGCGGGGTCTGTCTTTCTTTATTACTCATAGACACTGTCTAAAGATCCAGGATGATTTCCATCCGCTCGTCTGTCATAGGATTCTGGAATTGGAGCGTATATGTACCTGTCGGGACCCAGATTTCATAGATGATTGTATCACATTGTGAATTGTCGTATTCGTCCTCCTGCATGAACCTGTTCTTGACAACGGAAGGGAAATAATCCACCGAATTCACCACAGTCCCATAATAACCAAATTCTGTATCCCCTAACAATTGCCAACAAAGGTCTTTGTACATTTTTATGTAAAAATCCGTCTTCTTATCCTCTCGGTAAGTACGCGGTTCCTCGGTATAACCAATTTCAATCAAATCTGACAGAGGTTTATCCGTAAAAACGATTTTACTGGCTCTGATCTGATGGATCGGTTTCCATTCTCCCGATTGCGGGTCCTTCTCGCTCAAGGCAATCGTATCTCCGTCTGTCAGCGTACGGGAAATCTTACAAGTACTCTGAACGTCAAAACCACCGCCGATTGATCCAATGTTGTCGACTGTGGATATCCGTTCCAATTGTTCACCATTCCGGTCGTACAAAAAGTAGCTAAGCTCCACGTTCTAACCTCTTTAATCTGGTCTTCTCCTCCGATCCCTTCGGAATAGGCGTAATCACATTACTTCTCATAGCCCTTTTCTTCGTCGCTTGGAAAGCTCCGGCCTGGGTGAAGGAAACCGGCCTTGCAGCACTTGCGACCGGATGGCTTTGGACTGTATGTGAGTTCATGGCTATGGCAAAAGCCATCGTGGAGTGTGAACCTGACGTGGATATGTACATCGTCTGGGCTGCCGTCCCTTCCGCTTTGATTCCAGCGGCCTACGGCTTGGTTGTTTACATCATTTCACTGGTCATCCGTATTGTACGGAAGCCGAAGATGTAGAATCAAACGGGGTTCGGGATTTCCCTGAACTGTAGTGCTTGTATAGGTCCATTGTTTGGACCGGTACAAGCAAAATTGGCCTCAAATGCATGTATAGGTCCATGACTTGGACCGGTATGTACTTTCCTGATTTTGGTTGACTCCGATTGGAGCCTTCCCCTGAAAGAAGTTGACTCTGGTTTAGCTTTATTACTGGTGTAGGTTGACTCTTGTCGCTATCCCTACTTTTGGTTGTCTACCCAGGCCTTATCCCGTTCAGGGGTTGACCGACGGCCGGAGGCCGGAGGGAGACCCCTGAACGACAGGCAAAGATACACTGTTTTCCGGGATTTCCAAGGCGCG
>JAEEGK010032233.1_pt1 | contig 10264 bp, 7 predicted proteins | sample 8958771 | NCBI WGS metagenome assembly JAEEGK01 (sample SAMN16246547, study PRJNA631951) | gut metagenome | biome: gut microbiome; feature: rumen; material: SC-attached | host: Bos | place: Iran: Karaj | collected 2018-10 | reverse complement strand
GTAGGTTGTCGGGTGTTTGTCCCGAACTTGTCCTGTTCTTATCCCCTACCTGTTCTGCTTCCGGCATCTTCCATTCCTCGGGTGGATTGATCATCATATAGCGGTTTTTCAGCGTGTTTTCCTCTCCAAGAAGCAAATTACGGAAGAAACGCTCCAAAAAGACAGGCTCATAGTCGATGCCTTTGGCCACATTACGATAGTTGGCGCGGACAAGCGCGTTGCGGAAATACCACGAATGTTGCTCAAACAAGTCGTTGTTCACATCAAAGCCAAGCGAACGCAGATACTTGATAGTGAAAATGGCCGTGGTGCGAGTGTTGCCTTCGCCGAAAGGATGAATCTGCCAAATGCTTGAAACAAACTTGGCTATATGCTCCACCAGCTGATCTTTTTCCAATGATTTATAGCCAAATTGTCGTTCTTGGTCCAAGTCGTACTCAAGCGTCATCTGCAAGTCCTCCCAATGGGCATAAAACACTGTATCGCCACGCAAGACCCACTCCTTTTTCGTGATGTCATAGTTCCTAAAACGGCCAGCATGTTTGAAAACGCCGTTGAAGATGGCTCTATGGATGGCCGCAAAACCTGCCACGCTATAGGTGAACGAGTCGGTTTGTAGCAATTTTGAAATGTTGGTTGAGACCTTGTCGGCCTCTTCCACGTTGGCATCGCCCTCGTCATGCGAGGTTTTCTTGATATAGTATTGGTTGACCAGTTCCCTGGCCTCGTCGATGGTGATGTCGCCTTCGATGTTGCGGCGGGCGGTCTCCTGAAGGTAAGCCGATGTCTTCAGTCCATCCACGGCCTGCAAGCCAATGGCCACGCGCCAAGCATCCGCACGGGCCTTCTTCTGCGGCTCGCCTTGGCGGATATACTCGTCGAAATTGATGTATTGTTCCTCGGTCATACCCTTGCAATTGAATTGCAAAGATAAACAATTTTGGGGAGATTACCAAATCATTTTTTCTTTGTAACTTTGCGTCATATAAAAACAAAAGCATTTTATGCAAACTCCTGATATTCAAAACATATTAGCCGAACTAACGCGTTCCATAGGCGAAACGCCCAAGGAAATACTGCCCATCGCTGAGTCAGGCTCAGCGAGGAAGTATTACCGCATCATTACCGACAACAAGAGCCTGATTGGCACCTTTAGCAATAATGTTGAAGAAAACGAGGCTTTCCTCACTTTCAGCAAGCATTTCCATGACTTGGGGCTGAACGTGCCAGAGGTCTTTGCCGTAAACGAAGAAAAGACCTGTTATCTGCAAAGCGACTTCGGGGATGACAATCTATTTGCGCATGTGCAGAAAGCGTTGATGGCAGGTGGTTTTGGCGAGAACAATATCCAACTTTTCAAAAAAGCGCTGAGCCATTTGGTGAAGTTGCAGGTGCTAGGACACAAAGGTTTGGACTACACGAAGGCCTACCCTACCGAACGCTTCGACCGTCAGGCCATCATCGACGACCTCAACTATTTCAAGTACTATTTCGTCAAGCCACACGAGGAAATCGACTTCAACGAGACACGCTTGGGCAAGGACTTCGAAGCCTTTGCCGACTTTGTCAGCCAAGCACCCTGCGACTTCTTCATGTACCGCGACTTTCAGTCGCGCAACATCATGGTGAAGGACGAAGAATTGTACTTCATCGACTTCCAAGGTGGTCGCAAAGGCCCGCTCAACTACGATGTAGTCTCACTGCTCTATCAGGTGAAAGCGCAAATTCCGCAAGCCATACGAGATGAATTGGTCGGGTATTACAAGACCGAATTGTCGCAACACATCAGTCCGGAAGCCGTCAAATTCGATATTTACCAGCCCTATTTCGTTTACTTAAGGTTGATGCAAGTGCTTGGCGCTTACGGATTCAGAGGCCTTGTCCAAAAGAAATCCCACTTCATCGAGAGTATCCCCTACGCCTTGAAGGAGCTGAAAGTTTGGAATGAAAAATACCCATTAAATGAGCACCTAGAACTCCAACACGTCCTCTCCCAACTATCCACTCTCAACTATCCACTCCCAACTAACTCTAAACTCTCAACTCTAAACTCTAAACTCACAGTAACCATCAACAGCTTCTCTTTCAAAAAAGGCTACCCCAACGACTTCAGCGGCAACGGCGGCGGCTTCGTGTTCGATTGTCGCGCCCTACCCAACCCTGGTCGTGAGCCCGAGTTCAAGACCAAGACTGGCCGCGACTGGGAGGTCATCGACTACCTCATGGCCAAGCCGCCCGTCCATGTCTTCCTCGACCATGTGAAAGGCATCGTCGGACAAAGTGTCGACAACTACCGCGAACGGCATTTCAGCAATCTGATGATTTCGTTTGGCTGCACGGGCGGACAGCACCGCTCCGTCTTCTTCGCCCAGACCATCTACGAATGGCTCAAGGCGACCTATCCCGACATCCACCTAAAATTGAACCACATCGAACGCAAAATCACGGAGGAAACCGGCTTATGAGTCCAAGAATCGAAACCACCGCAATGATTTTGGCCGCCGGCTTGGGCACCCGCCTCAAAGCACTGACGCAAGACAAGCCCAAGGCTTTGGTAGAGCTTAACGGCAAGCCATTGCTGCAACATTGCATCGAGAACTTGATAGCCAACGGATTCTATCACATTGTCATCAATGTGCATCATTTTGGCGAACAAATCATTGACTTCATTAACCAACATCAGTTTGATGCTGTCATACAGATTTCCGATGAACGCAACCTGCTGATGGACACGGGTGGCGGCATCGTAAAAGCCACTCCCCTATTCAAGGATTCAAAAGCAGTTATGGTGCATAATGTGGACATCATCAGCGATGTGAATCTTAGCGAGATGAGCAGGCAATTCATTGATTCCAAGGATGATGCCTGGTTGCTGACGCAAGACAGGGAAACAAATAGGAAGTTGTTGTTTGATGATGAGAACATGCTTATTGGGTGGATAAATAAAGCTGAACAACGATTTAAATGGGTTGATGAATCGAAGTCGGCCATTCGACCCTTCGGCGAGCTCAGGGCTCAGGGAACTTCGCTTAAAGAAATGGCTTTCAGCGGGCTGCATTTCTTCCGTAGCGATTTGTTTGCTGAGTTTGAGGTAAAGCGTTCCAGCGTCATCGACTTATACCTCTACTTGGCAAGGCAAAACCGCATTATCTCCAAGCCCATCCAACCTAACTATTGGTTCGATTTGGGCAAGCCCGAGCAACTTGAAGCCGCTGAAAACTATTTAAATACACTTTGATATGAGCGAATATACTTTTATATCTAAACTGGCTAACCACATCCAGAGCCACTACGACCTAAAAAGCCAGGAACTGACTATCGTCTTTCCAAACAAACGCGCTGCCTTTTATTTGCGCAACGCTTTCAAAGCGCAATGCAACCAAACCATCTGGTTACCGAAAACGATCTCCATCGAAGAGGCTATCACCGAATGGAGCGGCTTTGTTTTGGCTGACAACATCGACCTTTTGTTTGAACTAATCGACATTGATTCAGAACTGACTGTGGGACGGAACAGCGACCTTAACGTATTCGGCAGTCAGGCTTCACAAATGGCCAAAGACTTTGACGAAATCGACCAATACGGCATTGATGCCAAACATGTGTTTAACTATGTTTTGGACAACAAGAAGCTGGAAATCTGGAACTTCGACGAAAAGAAAAGCAAGGAAAAGGAGCAGAAATACTTGAAATTCTTCCAGTCGCTACATGACTATTACCTTAGGCTTCGCGACCGACTGGCAAAACAAGGCAAAGGCTATTACGGAATGGTTACCAGATACTTGTCTGAGTTGCCCGAGGCCGAATTGATAGCAAAAATCGGTGAAAGGCACATCATCTTTGCCGGATTCAACGCCTTGACCGTCACAGAGGAACGCATTTTCAACACCTTGGTAAAGAACGGCATGGCTGAAGTGATATTTGACTACAACAGTTATTATGTCGACGACAATAACAATGAAGCTGGACTCTTCGCCCGCAAATATAAGGTTAGTCATCCAAAATGGTTGGAAAACGGCATTTCCAACTCTCTGACTACTGAACCCAAGACCATCCACATCATCAGTGCCAGCGGCAACGCTCTGCAAGCCAAGGCTCTGCAAGCCAAGCTTCAAGAGACAAACGATGACAAGCAAGCCGTCATCCTCGCCGACGAAAGCCTGCTGATTCCCGTCTTGAATGGCATTCCCGAGTCTTATTCGGAATTCAAAGTGTCGATGGGTTATCCGATAGCTAAGACACCTGTCAACCAACTGATCAAGGAATACTTTGCCCTATGCAGACGCAACCATATCACCCGAAAAGTCACTGAAAACGGGATTGAACGAACCGCTGAAGGCTGGTACATCTGGCCCGTTCTTCATTTGATGGACCTCGAAATCGTCAAAATCATCTTCAACACAAACGAGCTTGAAGCTTTCAACCAATGGAAATACAATGCGGTGAAAGACGGCAAGTTCATTTTCGAGGACAGAGACATTGATGCATTGCAGCAGATGCCTAAAATTCAAGCGTTCCTTAGGGTAGTCTTGGGCAATAAAGGCGTTGCTTCGCATGCACTAATACTGGAAAACATCCAGCAGGTTTTGGAATTCATCGCGCAATTGATTCAATTGAAACACGAGGAAAAGGAGAGTTTTTTCCTACTCAATCAAGTCAGCGAAGTTGGTATAATCATCAGCCGACTGCAAAAAGTCCTGGAGCAAAACTCAAGATACATCAAAGATTTGCATTGCCTTGAGGCGCTTTATCGAGTGCTGTCGTCGGCAACAAGTCTGAAGCTGAATAGCAGCAACACCGAAGGGTTGCAGATCATGGGCTTGTTGGAGACCCGCAACCTCGATTTTCAACGGCTACACTTGCTCAGCGTCAACGAAGGCATCTTACCGCCCGACAAGTCGCGAGGAAGTTTCATTCCCCAATTCATCCGCCGTGCCTATGGTCTGCCGAGCTATACTGAAAGCCAAGCCATTGTAGCATACCACTTCTATCGCCTGCTGCAAAACGGCAAAGAAATCTACTTGTACTACAATAACTTGGGTGACACTTCAGGCGGCGAAGCCAGCCGTTTCATCCTTCAAATCAAGTATGAACTGGCCAAAAACGACAACATCAAGATTGAGGAAGAGGTGTTCAGCAGTACTGCCGAATCCGCCTTGGAGACAAAGAAACTCACTGCTCAGAAAGCCAACGCATTAGACCGCCTCCACTATCTCATTGAAGAGAAAGGCCTATCCCCTTCTGCCTTGTCCACCTATCTGAATTGTCCGTTGAAGTATTATCTGCGGTATATCGCCCAAATTGAGGACAATAGCGTTGAGGAAGACACGGGCGTCAATGTTATAGGCACCATCATCCACGACACACTAGAGTTTCTGTTTGCCGACTACCTCCCGAAAGACGGAACAACGCAACTCATTGACAAAGAACTTTTTGACAAAGTCATCAAGCCCCAATGGGAACAAAAACTAGCCCTATCAATAGCGAATAACCTGCCCAATGGCCTTCCCGATGTGGGCTTCAACTATTTGAACCATGTCACCATTGAACAGCAGCTGACAAATTACCTTAACTACACTTCAAAACAACTGGAAAACAATACTTTATCAATTCTTGAAACTGAAGGCGAATTGAGAACAAATCTACAAACTGCTCATGGTAATAGCGTTTTCTACGGCCGCACCGACCGCATCGACCAATTTGATGGCATCATTCGCGTGATTGACTACAAAACCGGTCATGTGACCACTACAGACCTCAAGGTACCCGTACGCCATCAAAGCGAAAGCGACCTCGATTATCTGAAACAAATTCCCGAAAAAGCGCTTCAATTACTACTTTATAAGTATTTGTATATCAAAGAGAATCCAAGCATCATGCCCGATCAGGTGACCGCAGCCATCCATGGTCTAAAGTACGCACACGACATCGAATTTGGCCTGTCGAAAGCAACACCCAAGAAAGACGACAAGGATGCCGACCCTAACTTCTTGGAGGATAGTTCTTTCGTATGTGACATGGAAGCCATGCTTGAAGCTGTCGTAAGCGAAATGCTCGACACAAGGATTCCGTTTGTGCAAGCTGAAGATGACAAAAAATGCAGCTATTGCGATTTCAAGTTGATTTGCAAGCGATAAGTATCAATTCAGCACAATCTCCTTAACGATTTCCTTCCCTACCATCTCGTTCAAGTTCTTCATCAACAAGGATCTGGAATAGCTCAGTTCGCTGCGCAAGGCATCGCTATCGACGCGGACAAACAGCACATGGTTTTTGATGGAAAGGTCGATGGTATGTGAGGCAATGAAAGGCCCGACCACCTTGGGCCAGGATTCGATGACCTTGACTTCATCCAAATACGCTGCGCCACGATGTTGCTCGTAGAATTCCTTTATGAGGTCGCCAAGCGGCTTCACATCAAAGTACACCATCGCCACCTCCAATCTCCTTGACCTGGCCTTTGACCACCTCGAAAATCTTGTGGTCGATGTTGGTATTCTCAAATAGTTTCTCTACCCTACCCTGCTGCGTGTCAGTGATAAACACCTGACCGAAATGCTCATCACCAACGAGGCGTACAAGTTTCATCACGCGTTGGTCGTCGAGCTTGTCGAAGATGTCATCCAACAAAAGTATGGGTTTATAGCCAATCTTTTGATAATTGAACTCGAACTGCGCCAAACGGATGGAAACCACAAACGACTTCTGCTGTCCCTGCGAACCGAAGCGCTTCAACGGATGACCATCCAAAGTAAACTCCAAGTCATCCTTGTGGATGCCCACATTGGTGTAACCTGAATAGCGGTCCTGCTGCAGGCTTTCCTCCAGCAACTCAAACAAAGGCTTCTCATCCAACCTCGACTGATAGATAACATTTACTTTCTCTGTGCCACCCGAAACAATCTCGTAGTAATGCTGGAAAATCGGCAGGAATTCCTCCAAAAACTGCTTGCGCTTGCCATGAATGTCATCAGCAAATTGAGACAATTGGTCCTCCCAAAGACGGAGCAACTCACGGTCGAAATGGCGGCTTTCGGCAAATTGCTTCAACTGCATATTGCGTTGCAACAAGGCCCGATTGTATTTCAATAAGGCGTTGAGATACAAGGGGTCGAACTGTGAAATCACGCCGTCGATGAACTTTCGGCGTAGGTCGCTACCTTCATTGATTAGGTCGCGGTCGTAGGGCGAAATCATCACCAAGGGAAACTTACCGATATGGTCACTGAGTCGGTCGTATTCCTTCTTGTTGAAACGGAATGACTTCTTCTGGTCGCGTTTCTGCACACACGAAACCAACTCATCATCCTTGCCGTCGTGCGAATACACACCATGGATGGCGAAGAAATCCTGCTCATGCCGGATGTTCTGCTTGTCGGTGGCACTAAAGAAACTCTTGCAAAACGAAAGGTAATAGATGGAATCGAGGATGTTGGTCTTCCCTGCCCCGTTCAAGCCCACGAAACAATTGACATTCTCCGACAGCTGCAAATCCGCCGACTCGCAGTTCTTGAAGTTAGTCAGTTTGAGTTCGTGAAGGTACATATTGTTGAATTATGAATGCTGAATGATGAATGCTGAATGATGGGATTATTCTACATTCAGCATTCCACATTCAGCATTCAGCATTTTCATAGTTTACTTAAATCTACACGGAGCGACAGGAAATTGGGCGAGCCAACGATATTGTTTCTTGAACGGGCATAATCAATCTGGAAAGCCTTGATTCTAATGCCAAATCCAGCTGAGAAACCTACCAAACTACGCCTTTCCGGCACACCCATGTTGCGATATGTCTCATAATTGTATGACGCTCTCAGGAACAAGTTCTTGCCCACAGCCATTTCTCCTCCAACCACCAGATGACAGCCCAAATTCGTGAAAAACTTGGCGGCCTTTGAAGGTTCCTGATATTCTCCCGTGATGGGGTCATAATAGCCTGCCAAATCAAGCGGGTCTTGATAAAGTTTGTTCCAATGCTGGACGTCCTTATAACCCATAATGATAGTCAGTGGAAGGTGATCAAGCTTTTTGGAAGCCATAAAATCCACGGAAAACGGCAACCATTTATTGTTCACATTCAATTCCTGACAATAAATTTGTCGTCCAATATTGCGTGCAGCAAGCGTAAAAGCCCAATTGGTATACGACCAATAAGTAGCAGCCACATCCACACCCAAGGCACCTGCACGACCGCTTTCATACTGAACGCCCGCATATTTCAAGTTGGCACCAATGCTCCATTTGTCGGTCAGCTCACGACCCCAACCCAAGGTGACAGCGTAGTCCGACACATTGAAAGTGCTACCATCGGTATGGCCGCTTTCCGAAGCATACTGCATCTTGCCGTAATTGTAATACTGCACCGAAGTGGCAAAACTACCCAATTTCTCAAAGGTATGGCTGTATTGTGCAGAACCAAAATTCGTTCCCAAATTGAAATCACCGACATAGGACAAGGCTATCTGGTTGTTCATCTCAGGCGAGATGGCAGATGGATTGAAAACAGCTGTCTGCAAGTCACCGTCATGCACCGGCAAAGGCAGTCCACCCAAGGCCACCACACGGGCCGAGTTGGCATCTGTCAAAGCACGATACAAGCCATTATTAACTTGTGCTTGGGCTTGCAAAGCGATGATTGACAGCACCAAAGAGCATATCATGTAGATTGTTCGCTTCATAGTTCCATATTTTTAGGATAACGGCACCTATTTAATTATTATTGCGATGATGTGCAATTATTTATCAACCAGTCCCAAGCCTGTCTTCACCAACCTACCATCCTCTTTCAACTCTGTCGAGAGACGGTCGAGCATGCCATTCACAAAACGGCGGCTTTCAGGTGTGCTGTAGAATTTTGAAATTTCAATGTATTCGTTGATGGTGACCTTTACGGGAATGGAATGGAACTCAATAAATTCCGTCAAAGCCATAAATATCAAAATCTTATCCATCAATGCCAAACGATCGTAATCCCAATTCGAGATGTTGGCCTTCACCATTTCCATGTACTCGTCGGCATGAAGAATGGTCTTCTCAAACAACTTGACAACAAATTGTTTGTCCTCCTCTTCGTCCTTATACACTGGAGGCAACATGCTGAACTCATCAAAACTAGCGGGCAATTCGCTGATAAACTTCCAAAGGAGATAAATAGCCAACTGATAATCGCTATTAAACGAAAGATCGCGGTCGGAATAATAGTCATAAAGCAAACCGTTCTCCGCCATGTAAGTGTCAATCACCGCAACCAAAAAACGCTTGTCATCACTGAAACTATCTTTTCCATTGGACATATATTCTTGATACTCTGGAGTTTCCGTCAGTTTCGTAAACATATTGCGAATGAAATCCTCACGGGAATCGGCCCAGTTGATTTTATACTGTTCCTCAAGCTTCATCAAATGCTTATTGTCATCCAATGCCTTGAGAATCCTATTGTTGACAAACTTCATGTTGGGATTCAGATCCTCCTCTGTCGGAAAATGTTTATGCTTGTTTTCCTCGATACGACGTTCGGCGAACTGCTTCAGCTCAACCCAGAAGGAAAGCTGGTAGACAAAAAGCTTGTATAAGTCATCAACCCCTTCAAGCAACTGACGTTCAGCTTGAGACAGGTTAGAACTCTCGGATTGGTGGTAGGCATAAATGGATTGCAATGCCTTGACTCTCAAAAATCTTCTATTCAACATAAAAACGGGTTGTTTAGCATTGAAACAAAATGCAAAAGTAGCAAAAAATCCATTCAAGTCCACATAAAGATAATTTTTCATCAACACTATGGATATGAAAGAAAATGTCTATCTTTGCATTTACATTTTTCGTTAAACTAACTCATTAAACAAGAACAATCATGAAGAAAAAATTCATCTGCCCCATCTGCGGGTATGTGCACGAAGGAGAAGAAGCCCCTGAACGTTGCCCTCAATGCAAGCAAATCGTCGAATGGAAAGTTGTTGACGAGAGCGCAGCCCTGAATTTTGTCACCGAGCACGTCCTTGGCATTGCCAAAGGCACTGGCGACGAAATGATCAAGGACCTGAACGCCCAGTTCATGGGTGAAGCTACCGAGGTCGGCATGTATTTGGCCATGAGCCGCCAAGCCGACCGCGAAGGCTACCCCGAAATCGCCGAGGCTTTCAAGCGCTATGCTTTCGAAGAGGCCGACCACTGCTCACGTTTCGCCGAACTGCTGGGCGAGGTGGTTTGGGACACCAAGACCAACCTCTACAAGCGCATGATCGCCGAATGTGGCGCCTGCGAA
>JAEEGK010032232.1_pt1 | contig 10264 bp, 13 predicted proteins | sample 8958771 | NCBI WGS metagenome assembly JAEEGK01 (sample SAMN16246547, study PRJNA631951) | gut metagenome | biome: gut microbiome; feature: rumen; material: SC-attached | host: Bos | place: Iran: Karaj | collected 2018-10 | reverse complement strand
CCACAATGACACGGTCCATACCCGTTGTCAGATTAGTCACGAATGCGCTTTGTTGTTCAATCCGGATGTTCAATTCACGGATATCAATTGCTTCTGCCATAATATTTTTCTTTTAACTTTAATTCTCTAAATCTAATTCTTAAATGCTCAAATTCTTGTCATTTTCCAAATTTGACCGCAAAAGTAGTGATTTTACGGGATTATCCATACATCTACGTGACTAAATAATATTAAAAAAGTTTCCCAAAACCTAAGTTTTAAGAAACTTTTTCATTATTTCCCAATTATGTACTAATTTTGAGCCGTCTTTTTCTTCTTCCGCTCCACTTTTGGAATCTTAACTTCCTGTCCAGTTTTTAACTGTGAAGTAGCGTTCAGACCATTATAAACTTCGATATAGCACTCCATCCCCGGTCCTAAAGTACGCTTGGTGATACGTTGGATGTTGTCACCCTCTTTCACCTTTTCTTTATGATCCAGACCGACGATGCGATAGGCACCAGTCCTGACACGGGAGTCCATAGCCTCATACTTGTCGAGTTTTACTTCTGCAGGGGCTGTGGCAACTGGCTGCTGTTTGGGAGCCTCAGCGGGCTTCTGGGCCACAGAAGGTTTGGGGGCCTCAACAGGTTTCTGAACCTCAGGCTTAGCTTCAGGCTTTGGCTGTTCTGCGGGTGCTGCAACAGACTTATCTGCCTCCTCAGCAGACGGAGCGGCATGCTCAGCAGGAGCCTCAACCTTTTCCTCGGGCTGTTTTGCGGGTTCTGCAACAGGCTTGGCATCTGCCTCCTTAACAGGAACCTCTTCAACCTTCTCAGTCTTGGGAGCAGAGGCTTCCGTTGATTCTGACTGATGACTCCAAGGGAAATAATTGCCCAGCAGGTAACCCACAAGCAACGATATCAGACAGGCCAGGAGTACCACGGGCCACTTCATACCGTCAACAACGGACTCTTCCTCTTCTTCCTCCTCCACATACTCATCTTCGACAGAAGAATCGTCCGCAGATGATTCTTCGTCAGGCTCTTCTGGCGATACCGGATTATCTGTGACTGGCTCAGCAGGAACTTCCGGAGCCTCTTGGATTTCCGGGATTACCGGAACTTCCGGAGTTTCCGGAATAACTGGAGTCTCCGGAATAACCGGAGTTTCTGACACTACCTTGGCTATCGGTTTCTCAGGCTCTACTGGAGTCCCAAGGTCTATAGGATCAGGAGCGACGAAATCCACAAGGGGCATCTCTGCCATATCATTCTCACTTTCATCTACATCAGACGCTTCCTCCTCGTTTGCCTCTTTAAAGTCCACACCATCATTAAGCACGACGGTCTCAAACTGCGAGAAGGGTTTGTTGACCAGTTCCTTCATTAAGGCATCTGGTGTGAAGGTGATCTTATTATGACCTTCGATGAGCACACGCTCACCCGTATTGACATTCACGCTCTCACGGGATTCCACATCGATGATCTTAAAGGTACCAAGACCCTTCACCTTGACCATCTTATCCCGCTCCAAAGCCTCACGGATCAGGTCGAACATCATATTGACGAAGAGCGTAGCCTCTTTCTTGCTCAAACCGTTCTGAGCAATCAGCTTACTGGCAATTTCCTGAATCGTAATCTTTCCCATCACTCGTCTCCTCCATTCTTTATTTGTTCCTTCCAATTCGCATTTGGCTTGAAGTTCAGCACCAGTTTGGGCGGAACGAGCATCCGCTGGCCTGTCGACGGATTCACCATCACGCGTTCCATCTTCTTCTTGACCTCAAAAGTCCCGAATGTCGGAACGAGCACCATGTTGTCTTCCTGGAAGTTGTCTCCCATCGTCTCAACGATCACATTGACCATCTTCTGCGTATCCTCGGGCGAATAGCCCGTCTGCTCCGCTAATTCCAAAATAAAATCTTTATTAGTCATAATCACAGAATGATTGTTGTTCCATATAAATCAAATTCCTCCGAATCGGTAATCAGCACATCATAGAACGCGCCAATAATCAGTTCCCGTTCTGCAACGGGTATCAACACCTCCGGATCTACCTCTGGCGAACAAAACTCCGTGCGTCCGATATAGTAGTCACCCTCCTGACGGTCGATGATCACCTTCAAGGTCTTGTCCACCTTCTCGGCCTCCAATTCCTCGCTGATATGCTGCTGGATGCGCATCAACTGATCCAACCGACGCTGCTTTACCTCCTCAGGCACATCATCGTCATAGTGCTGTTCTGAATAGGTACCTTCTTCTTCAGAGTAGGCAAAGGCGCCCATCCGTTCAAAACGCGCCCACTTGACGAACGCCTTCAATTCCTCAAAGTTCTCCTCCGTCTCTCCTGGGAACCCCACCATCAGCGTAGTACGGATATGGATGCCAGGCACCTCTTTGCGCAGTCGTTCCACCAGTTCGTAGGTCTCCGCCTTAGTCACATGGCGCTGCATCCGGCTCAGCACATTGTCTGAGATATGCTGGAGGGCGATGTCGAGATATTTACACACGTTGGGTTTCTCCCGCATCACACGCAACAGGTCCCAGGGGAAGTGAGTCGGATAGGCATAGTGCAGTCGGATCCACGCTACACCTGGGATATCAGCCATCTGTTCAATCAGTTCGGCTATATGCTGTTTACCATCAATATCGACACCATAATAGGTTAGCTCCTGGGCAATGACATTGAATTCCTTTGTACCCTGCTTCACCAACTGACGCACCTCATCAAGGATCTCCTCCATCGAACGACTCTTGTGACGACCCGTAATCAGCGGGATGGCGCAATAGGCACAATGACGGTCACACCCCTCACTAATCTTTATATAGGTATAATGGGAAGGTGTGGTAATTATTCGTGGAGTGAGGAGTGTGGAGTGAGGAGTGAGATTACTTTGGAGGGGAGCATCTGTGGCAGGAGTATTCTCACTCCTCACTCCACACTCCTCACTCCTCGACAAATCCTTCAGCAAGTTCCGATAATTGAACTTCCCATACCACCCGTCCACCTCTGGAATCTCCTTCTCGAGGTCGGCGAGGTAACGCTCTGAAAGACAGCCCATCACAAAGAGTTTCTCAATTCTGCCCTCCGTCTTGGCCTGGGCAAACTCAAGAATCGTATTGATGCTCTCTTCCTTGGCATCGGCAATAAAGCCGCAGGTATTCACGACGACGATCTCACCTTGTGGGTCCTCACTATCGTGGGTACAATGATAGCCATTAGCCTCCATCAGGCCCATCAACCATTCACTGTCCACAAGATTCTTGGAACAACCCAAAGAGATGATGTCAATCGTCTTCTTCTTCATTTATCACTCATCATTTATCAAGCGAAGCTCCAAACAGCGAGTCCACAAACTGACGCTTGTTGAACAGCTGGAGATCTTCCATCTTCTCGCCGAGACCGATATACTTCACAGGCACCTTCAACTGGTCGGAGATTCCGATGACCACCCCACCTTTGGCTGTGCCGTCGAGCTTGGTAATGGCCAACGATGTGATCTGTGTGACGGCTGCAAACTGCTTTGCCTGTTCAAAAGCGTTCTGTCCTGTAGAGCCGTCAAGCACAAGCATCACCTCGTCAGGAGCCTCTGGCAGCACCTTCTTCATCACTTCCTTGATCTTCTTCAACTCATTCATCAGGCCAACCTTGTTATGTAGACGACCTGCCGTATCTATCAGTACGACGTCAGCACCATTGGCCTTGGCACTTGAAAGGGTATCGAAAGCCACGCTGGCAGGGTCGGAACCCATCTGCTGCTTCACCACTGGCACACCAACCCTCTCACCCCAGATGCAGAGCTGTTCCACAGCTGCGGCACGGAAGGTATCGGCAGCACCAAGATAGACCTTCTTACCTGCCTGCTTGAACTGCCAGGCCAGCTTGCCGATGGTCGTGGTCTTACCCACACCATTCACACCCACCACCAGTATCACATAGGGTTTATGGTCGCTGGGCAGGTCCCAGTTGTCCTGATCCTCCGTATTGTTCTCTGCCAAAAGGGCTGCAATCTCATCGCGCAGGATGGCATTCAGTTCCGATGTACTCACATACTTGTCACGGGCCACACGCTCCTCAATCCTTTCGATGATCTTCAGCGTTGTGTCCACACCCACGTCAGAGGTGATCAGCACCTCTTCGAGGTTATCCAGCACGTCGTCGTCGACCTTCGATTTTCCTGCGACAGCACGCGCCAACTTATCAAACACACTCGTCTTGGTCTTCTCCAGACCCTTGTCGAGCGTCTCTTTCTTGTCCTTATTAAAAAAGCCGAATATTCCCATATTTCTATAATTAACGATGCAAAGATAATAATTTTTACCGACATGCACAAAAAAAGAGGCCGCAAAATGACTTGCAGCCCCTATTTTTATGTGAAATGTAATGTTTAGTTCTTGAAGAAGTCCTTGACGGCCTCGTTGGGAACCATCTGCTCGTCGAAGATGTAAGCACCAGTCTTGGGGCTCTTCACCATCTTGATAACCTTTGTGTAAGCGCGACCATCCTTTGAGCCTTCGTGGAGGGTAGCAACGGTTTTCTTTGCCATAATCTATAAACTATAAACTGTAAATATAAACTATAAACCCTTACTTGATCTCCTTGTGAAGTGTCATCTTCTTCAGGATGGGATTGTACTTCATCAGTTCCATACGCTCAGGCGTATTCTTACGGTTCTTAGTGGTGATGTAACGGCTGGTGCCGGGCAGACCACTGTTCTTCTGCTCAGTGCACTCCAGGATCACCTGAACGCGATTTCCTTTTGCTTTCTTGCTTGCCATTGTATTGTTCCTCCTTATTATTAATTCTCAACATTACCCCAGGCAATAACGTTCTTCTCGAGCTCGTTCCAATTCAGATAGCCCTTGTCGACGGCCTGACGGATAGCCTTATCCAGTCCCACCTTGTTAATCATACGGAGACCGGCAGCGCTGATCTTCAGTCTGATCCAGCAGTTCTCTTCTACCCAGTAGAACTTCTTGCTGAAGAGGTTGACATCAAAGCTTCTCTTCGTGTGGTGCTTTGAGTGAGACACATTGCAACCTATCTGTGCCTTCTTTCCTGTAATTTGACAAATTTTAGACATTTCTATCTACTTTTTACTTGTGATTTACACTTACTTATTCCAAACAGGGTGCAAAGGTACACATTTTTATTGAGACTCAAAGCACCGATTGGACTCAAAGGGCAAGAATTATATTTTTTTAACCTTCAAGCACAGGACGAGGCTCGTTTTCCTCCTTCAGGAAGTTCAAAAAGAGCTCCATAGCGTGGTTTGTGGCTATGGCAAGATTGATGTCACGGCCGTGATCTTCCTGCACCATCATCGTCACCACACGATCAGGTTTGCCACATGCCAGCCAGATGGTTCCAACGGGGATATCCTTCGTGCCACCCGTAGGACCGGCAAAGCCCGTAGCGGCGATGGCATAGTCTGTCTGCAAAGCCTTGCAGGCACCCTTCACCATAGCGATGGCCACCTCCTCACACACGGCGGTCTTCTCTTCCAGCAGCTGATGGTCCACACCAAGCAGCCGCTCCTTGATCTCATCGACGTATGAGATGATACCACCCTTGAAATACTTTGAGGCACCAGGCACGGCAATCATGGCCTCGCCAATCCTACCACCCGTACAACTCTCTGCCGTACTCACCGTCTTCTCTGTCTCCCAGAGGATCTCACTGATATCCCTGCTGGTAATCTTACTTTCAAAATCCATAATTACTATTTCTTTTTTTGCAACGGACTACACGACTTTTGGACTATTTCTTTCAGGATTCAGTTCTTAGGATTAAGTCATTTAGTCCTGTCGTCCGTTGCTAAATTTTACTTAAATGTTACTTTTGAGAACGCGGGGACATCGATAGGACAGAACTCCTTATCCAGATACTTATAGTAGCCCACGATACCGATCATTGCAGCATTGTCCGTCGTATAGCTGAACTTGGGAATATAGATGGTCCAGCCATAACGCTTTGCTGCATCGTGGAAGGCATTGCGGAGTCCGTTGTTCGCACTCACACCGCCTGCCACAGCCACATGCTTGATGCCCGTCTGCTTCACAGCCTTCTTCAGTTTCTTCATCAAGATGTCTACAATCGTCCACTCCAACGAGGCGGCGATGTCTTCCTTATGTTTCTCAATGAAGTCGGGATCATCCTTCACCCACTTCTGCAGCGAGTAGAGGAACGAAGTCTTTAGGCCTGAGAAACTATAGTCGAGGTCAGGGATGTTCGGCTCTGCAAACTTAAATGCCTTCGGATTGCCCTGACGCGCCAACTTATCAATGATCGGCCCACCAGGATAACCCAGTCCCATCACCTTGGAACACTTGTCTATCGCCTCACCTGCCGCATCATCAATCGTCTGTCCAAGCACCTCCATATCGTTATAGGCATTCACCTTCACAATCTGCGAGTTGCCACCACTTACCAACAAACACAAAAACGGCAACGGTGGTATCTTTTCCCCTCCTAAGTTAGGAGGGGTGCCGTTAGGCGGGGTGGTCTGAACCGCCTCCTTTGAGCCTCCCGAGAGTTCTGGCTCCCTAATAAAATGCGCCATCACATGCCCCTGCAAATGATTCACATCTATCAAAGGAATCCCCAAACTTCTTGCAAATCCCTTCGCAAAACTGACGCCCACCAACAGCGATCCCATCAGTCCTGGCCCTCTTGTAAAAGCCACAGCCGTCAACTGTTCTTTTGTAATCCCAGCCTTCTTAATCGCCTGGTCCACCACAGGCACGACATTCTGCTGATGCGCCCTTGAAGCCAATTCCGGCACCACACCGCCATACGCCTCATGCACAGCCTGCGAAGCCGTCACGTTCGACAACAGCACCCCATCCTTGAGCACTGCCGCAGACGTATCATCGCAACTCGACTCTATACCTAATATATATACACCCTCCTGAGTATTCATAAAGTTCAAAGTTCAAAGCTCAAAGTTCAAAGTCTAATACGTCAGCACTTCCACCCCGTGCTCCGTCATCAGCAGCGTATGCTCCCACTGGGCACTGGGCTTCTCGTCCTCCGTGATCACCTCCCAGCCATACGGGTCGTCAGCATCGATGAACACCTTCCACGTGCCCATATTGATCATCGGCTCTATCGTGAACACCATGCCTGGCACGAGCAGCATACCCGTCCCACGATGGCCGTAGTGGTTCACGTCTGGGTCCTCATGGAAGGCATTCCCCACCCCATGACCAGCTAGATCCCTCACGATACCATAGCCATACTTCTTGCAATGCTTCTCAATCGCATGACCTATGTCGCCCGTGAATCCATAAGGCTTGGCGGCCTCCATACCGATCTCCAGGCACTCCTTGGCCACACGCACCAGCTGTTCCTTCTCTGGCGACGTCTTGCCGATAATGAACATACGGCTGGCATCAGCATAATAGCCATCAAGGATCGTGGTGAAGTCCACGTTGATGATGTCACCCTCTTCAAGCACATCCTCCTCCTTGGGCACACCGTGACACACCACCTCGTTGATCGAGGTGCAGACCGAGGCAGGGAACGGAGGCGTATCCTCATCACCGCCATAGTTTAGGCAGGCAGGGATGGCGTTGTGCTCCTCGCAGTACTTGCGGCATATCTGGTCTATCTCCAGCGTGTTCATGCCCTCATGGATGGCAGTGGCCACCGTGTCGAGCACACCAGTATTCACCACACCCGCCCTGCGGATGCCCTCTATCTGTTCAGGCGTCTTAATCAGTTCACGCGTAGGAACCAACTTGCCCTTGTTCTCCCAGTACATGATGGTCTTGTCCATCTCCGTAGGCTCCTGCCCACTCAGGCAATGCCATCTTCTCTTCTTCTTAAAAGCGTCCATATACCTTATTAATATATATACTCCTTTCTTTTCGGCTGCAAAGGTACACATAAAATACAACAATAACAAATTAAACAGTAAAATAATGCCTACAATAATGCCAAATGAAGGAGCACGGAAACCAAATTCCGCACTCAATATTATATCCCAGATTATTGGCAGCCCCTGTCTTTTGTCAATATTTTTCAATCAATATCATATTTTTCATACTGCTTTGTATCTGATTGATTTTCAACCTTTTACAAAGCTCCGATTTTGGCCTAAGGAAAGTGGGAGTTTCCCCAGTCTAAACTCCGACTTTACCCTATCTAAAGTCCTACTTTAGTCCGTTTAAAGTCCAAGTTTTCTTGCTGTGAAATTCCATTGTAAAATATTTTCAAATCCAAATCAATAAAAGTCTGACAGTTCTGACAGTTGACAGTTTTAAACCAAAGCCCTCTTACCAGCAAAATTCGGTTTTGAGGATGATATACGAGTATAATTCCATAAGTATTAATATACTTATTTATAATATTAATTATTGTATAATTTAATTAAATTTATTAAAGCCTTAAATACTTCCTACCCATATCCTCCACGACTATGGTGCAAAAATAAAACTGTCAACTGTCAGAACTGTCAGATTCTGTTTGTGAGAGTCTCTCCGTTATCATATGAAGCTATTACTTCCCCATAATGATATCCGACAACTTCACATGGTCAGCGGCATTCACCTTGCCGTCACCATCCACATCGCCCTTCAGACCGCCGGTATTACAGTCAAGCACACGGGTTTCTATATCCGAATTAACACAGCCAGACTTAGCGGCATATACACTGACTTTGAACGATGGAGACACCTCAGAACTAACACCTGAACCGTTATCGCCATTAGCACTTGTAATAGTCCAATGGAACTCCACATTTGGAGTAGCACAGGTGAAAGACAATTTGCCGTTAGTAAAACTAATCATAGGCTTTTCACATTTGGGAATGCTTGAACCGTCCAGTGTCTTCAGGTCCTTGAATCCGTAATTAGAATTGCCATTCTCAAAAAAATAGTTTGGATAACTATTTTGAAATGCAGAAGGAACATGTACCGTGATATTAGAATAATCATCAGGAACAATCCCCAATTGATAATAGTGATGTCTATCGATGGTAAACCCATCATCATCTAGACCTGTAAAATAGATGTCCGTCAGTTTGCTGCAATTTTAAAAAGGCACCTAAACCTATAGAAAAATCACTACCTTCAATGGTAATCGATCTTAAGCCAGCACAACCTGTGAACATATCTCTTTGGATGTCTGTCACACTTTTGGGGATGGAAATCGAAGACAGACCACTGCAACCTTGGAATGCCCCAACACAGATGAATTTTACACCGTTAGGAATGGTAATTGATGTCAAGCCGCTGCAACCAGAGAAGGCATAATTGTTAATTATTCTCACGTCGTCGGGGATAACCGTATTCTTACATCCTGCAACTAAACGAGTATTGATATTGTCAGTTTTGTCCTCTTGTTCAATAATGGAATTACAATTATTTCGAGAATCAAAATGCGGGTTGCCACTTTCAACCTTAATTGAGGTCAAACCGCTGCATCCAGAAAAAGCAGAACATTCAATAGAAGGACGGGCGCAACAGGTTATAATCGTGAATGATTTTTTTCACCTCCGTCAACTCTTCAATCAGCTGCGGGTCAACAGCGGAATAAATCTCGCCCGCCAGCATCTTCTCTTTCTCTGTCATATACTACGCTGTTTTATAAGTTCAATAGCTTCTTTTCCTGTCAGGTGCTCGATATCGAAGCGAATCATCAGCATACGAGAAAAACCGCTCTCCAACTCCTTTTGCAGACTCTCATCGTCGTTCGGATTGTAGCGGTTGCCAAGCATGCGGGATGTTTCCAACTTTTCCGTTTCATCCTCGATGATGCGGATTCTGCCGAATGCTATCACGCTGCGGAAGAAGGTGGTGTACTTCTTCGGTTGCACATCATCCTGTTCAATGATGCAGAAGGAAGCCTTTTCACACTTGCGGATAGCATCCACTTTGTGACCAGACAAAGCACTGTGGAAATACAGTTTCCCTTCATGATAGACATAGCTGATGGGAACTGCATAGGGGTAATCATCATCACCAAGCAATGCCAATGTACCTGCCGTTGCCTTCTCTAAAATAGCGATGCTCTCCTCATTGGAAAGCTGTTGGCGCTTACGCCTCATGTCTCTAAACCATGTCATATTATGATAATGCTTTTAGTTCGATAATTGATTACTTCCCCTCTCTGTACTCCAGTGGGGTCATGCATGTAAGGCGCTTGAAGTATTTGGAGAAAAAAGCGGGATTGGGGAAGTTGAGGTCTTCAGAGATTTGAGCGACTGACTTGTCGCTGTGGCGGAGGAGCACCTTAGACTGAGTAATGAGAGCGCGGTCGATCCACTCCTTGGCAGTGG
>JAEEGK010032229.1_pt1 | contig 10265 bp, 6 predicted proteins | sample 8958771 | NCBI WGS metagenome assembly JAEEGK01 (sample SAMN16246547, study PRJNA631951) | gut metagenome | biome: gut microbiome; feature: rumen; material: SC-attached | host: Bos | place: Iran: Karaj | collected 2018-10 | reverse complement strand
TTAGTGGTGATGAATATGGCATCAATAGTGATGCTAAGGAAGCTCTCGCTTTTACAGTGCTTGGCTATATGACGCTTAAAAAGAAACCATCAAATATTAAAAGTGCCACTGGTGCAAAAGAAGATGTTATATTAGGAGATATAACTATATGATAAAAGAAGATATTAAAAGCTTGTCAACTGAGGCAAGAAATGAAAATTCATATAACATTGATACTAAATCTACTAAAGAAATATTAAAAATTATTAATAATGAAGATAAAAAAGTAGCATACGCAATTGAAGAAGAATTAGATGATATCGAAAAGATTGTGAATGCTGTGGTAGACTCATTTAATAAAGGTGGTAGATTGATTTATGCGGGTGCTGGTACAAGTGGAAGAATGGGCTTAATTGATGCTGTTGAATGTAGACCAACATATTCTGTGCCTGATGAGATGGTTATGGGAATTATGGCTGGTGGTAAGGAAGCCTTTGTGAGAGCTAAAGAAGGTGCTGAAGATAGTAAAGAAGAAGCTGTTGAAGATTTAAAAAATATCAATTTATCAAATAAAGATATCTTAATTGGTATTGCTGCTAGTGGTAGAACTCCATATGTTTTGGGTGCTATAGAATACGCAAATATGATTGGCTGTAATACTGCTGCGATTGCGACAGTTAAAAATTCTAAAATTGGTGCTATAGCAAAATTTAAAGTTGAAGTAAATACTGGTGCTGAGGTAGTTAGCGGATCTACGAGAATGAAGGCTGGTACTGCGCAAAAATTGATATGCAATATGATAAGCACTGCATCAATGATTAGAATTGGAAAAGTATATAATAATTTAATGGTTGATGTTTCAGCAACAAATCAAAAATTAGTTAAAAGAGCTGTTGGCATTATTCAAGAAATAACTAATGCTAATGAAGATGTATGCATTGAAAAAATGAATAAATATAAAAATGTGAAAAAAGCAGTAATATCAATTCTACTTGGGATTGATGATGAAGAAGAAATTGATGAATTATTGAAGCAAAACAAAAACAATTTAAGAAATGTAATTGGAGATAGATAATATGGTAAAAGCGATTGAATTTAAAAATGAACAAGGTCTTATGTTAAGAGGCTTCTTGCATTTGGTAGAGGGAAGCAAGGAAATTGTGGTAATGTTGCATGGCTTTACTGGCAATAAAACTGAACACAACGGACATTTTAGAAATTTATCAAGAATGTTAGAAAAGATTGGCGTTTCTAGTTTACGTATGGATTATGATTGCAATGGTGAAAGTGATGGCGAATTTGGCGATTTCATTTTTGAAAATGCTGTTAGTGATTCTAAATTAATGGTAGAATATGCAAAGAAAATTGAAGGTATTGAAAAGGTATATTTACTAGGATTTAGTATGGGTGGCGCTATTGCATCTATTATTGCGAATGATAAAGATATCTATAAGTTAATATTATGGTCTCCTGCTGGAGAAATGGTTCTTCATGCACACCAAGCATATGATCGTTGGAGAAGACTTGATAATGGTAATGCATATGCATCAGGCTTTGAACTTTCAAAGAAGTTTGTTGATTCAATTGACAAATTTGATATGTATCAAAATACAAAGAATTATACAAATGGTGTTTATATCATTCAAGGCTCAAAAGATTTATCTGTAGATCCAAGTTGTTCATATCGTTATAAAGAAGAATTTAAAAATTCAAAAATTAGTATTATCGAAGGTGCTGGTCATGGATATGATTCATATGAACAATTACATGAATTATATGATTTAACAATTGCGTATATTGAAGAAACTAGGAAATAATTAAATAGATAAAAACATTTAAAAACAAGTTTACATTAATTAAATAAAGAAAATTAGCCTTCAAGTATGAAAAATGTGAAAAGCGTTTTCAAGTTTTTGTTGACATTTTTCAAGGCTTGTTATAAAATAATAGTGTAGATAATAAAGTTTATTTAGAGGAGGACTAGAATGAATAAAGTTTCTAAATTTTTATTATTAGTTTTAATGATGGTTTTAGGATTTGCTGTTGTTGGATGCGGTGAAAAGGAACCTGAACAACCAAAAGAACCAGATCCAATTGCACCTACAGCCATTACAGTTGATGCTACTATTTATAGTGGTAGTGAAACTGAAAAGTATGTGATAGCAGGAAACAAGATGTATGTTGAAGCTATGGTTGAAGGTCCAGAAGGATGCGATGAAACTGTAGATTGGTCAATCGACGGAGATGCTGCTACACTTGAAGTTGAAGATGGAGTAGCTGTTCTTACTGGTGTTAAGGGCGGAAATGTTACTGTAACTGCTAAATCAAAAATTGATGCTAGCGTTACTGGATCATATGTTGCTGAAGTTGTAGATAGTGAAGATTTCAATGCTATCGTTGTTGCTGCTAAAGATGCTGTTGTTGCTGCTTTACCAGAATATGCAACTGCTAACTTTACATTACCTCAACCTGAAAATCCAAATGTTAAAGTTTCTTACATGTCTAAATTAAAGAAAGCATGGACTGATGGTGTATTCCAATTTGCTGATGCTTACGATGAAAAGACTGGCGATGTTACATACGTATTCTATGGTGTATTCCAATTCCATAGTGTTAAAAAAGAATTCGAACTTTCTGTTAAGGCTGTTGGCGATGCTGTAAATAATGATTTCTATGCATTATCTGCTGCTAAGAAACAAGTTGAAGATATGTTCACTGTAAAGACTATTAATTCTGAATTCAAAGACATCGTTGATAATGGTGATGGTACTTACCAAATCGCTTTACCTACAAGCTTAAAAGTTGAAGGTAATACACAAGAAATCGCTATTGAATGGGCAGTTGAATCAGGATCTGGTTTATCAATTAAGAATGGTAACCAATTATTATATACAAAACCTTTAGTTGATACATTATGTCAAGTTAATGCTATTTATAAAGCAAAGAACAATAATGAAATTTCTAAATTATATTTAACTGCTACAGGATTCAGTCCTGAAGAAGTTTGGGAATATTTCAAGACTAAGAACTTCAAATCAAGTTATTATAATGCTACAACTGATACATTTGCTTGCTCAACTGCTGGTTTCACAGTACCTACTACTGATACAAGCAAGAAGTTCAAAGCTTTAACAGTTGAATATAGAATCGCTGAAGGTAGCGAAGGCGTATTAACTTACACTGCTCCAACTGGAACAAGCACAACTGGTACAATGAGAAAACAAAGTGCTGGTGAAGCTACAGTTATTGCAACATTATATTACAATAAATCTATTAGAACTGTTTTAGTTGACAAGTTTGATGAAAACGGAAATCTTGTAAAAGATGAAGAAGGCAATGTAGTTCAAGAAGAAAAGCAACAATTAGTTTGCGATTGGTCTAAAGAATTTACATTCACTATTACTTTAAGCTAATTAAAGAATAGAAGAAATAGAAGTGCGCTATTAATTAGTGCACTTTTTTATTGCGCTTATATAATATAAGGAATAATAATAAGAAGAAAAAGAATGAAAACATTTACAAAAATTTTCAAATATTTCTTGACTTAGGGAAGTGATTGTGGTATAATAATATAGGTTAGTTTTTCAAGGGCAGAAAACTAACCGCGAAAATAATTTAAAAAATGCTTGACAAGGCAAGTAAGATGTAGTATAATTTTACCTGCGCGATTAAGCGGAAGGTCTTTGAAAACTAAACAGAAACAAACAAAAATAACAGGTGGAGACAGGATTTCTTGAATAATATTTAAAAAACAATTATAAAAAAATATTATTATGAGAGTTTGATCCTGGCTCAGGATTAACGCTGGCGGCATGCCTAATACATGCAAGTCAAACGGGAAGCTTCGGCTTCTAGTGGCGAACGGGTGAGTAACACGTAGGCAATCTGTCCTAAAGATTGGGATAACAGCTGGAAACGGCTGATAATACCGGATAATAGAAGATATCGCATGATAACTTTTTGAAAGACGCAATTGTGTCACTTTAGGAGGAGCCTGCGGCGCATTAGATAGTTGGTGAGGTAACGGCCCACCAAGTCGATGATGCGTAGCTGCGCTGAGAGGCGAAACAGCCACATTGGGACTGAGAACGGCCCAAACTCCTACGGGAGGCAGCAGTAGGGAATTTTCGGCAATGGGGGAAACCCTGACCGAGCAATGCCGCGTGAATGATGACGATCTTCGGATTGTAAAGTTCTGTTGTAGAGGACGAATGGTAGGTAGAGTGGAATGCTATCTATTTGACGGTACTTTACTAGAAAGCCCCGGCTAACTATGTGCCAGCAGCCGCGGTAATACATAGGGGGCGAGCGTTATCCGGAATTATTGGGCGTAAAGAGTGCGTAGGCGGTTTATTAAGTCTGGTGTGAAATCCCATAGCTTAACTATGGCGGGTCATTGGAAACTGGTAAACTTGAGTACAGTAGGGGCAAGTGGAATTCCAAGTGGAGCGGTGGAATGCGTAGATATTTGGAGGAACACCAGTGGCGAAGGCGGCTTGCTGGGCTGGGACTGACGCTGAGGCACGAAAGCGTAGGGAGCAAACAGGATTAGATACCCTGGTAGTCTACGCTGTAAACGTTGAGTATTAAATGTCGGGAGCAATCTCGGTGTTGCAGTTAACACAATAAATACTCCGCCTGGGGAGTACGGTCGCAAGACTGAAACTCAAAGGAATTGACGGGGACTCGCACAAGCGGTGGAGCATGCGGTTTAATTCGATGCAACGCGAAAAACCTTACCAGGTCTTGACATACTGTTGTCAGGATTAGAGATAATCCCTTTCTTCGGAACAACAGATACAGGTGGTGCATGGTTGTCGTCAGCTCGTGTCGTGAGATGTTGGGTTAAGTCCCGCAACGAGCGCAACCCTTATCATTAGTTGCTAACATTCAGTTGAGCACTCTAATGAGACCGCCGGTGATAAACCGGATGAAGGTGGGGATGACGTCAAATCATCATGCCCCTTATGACCTGGGCTACACGCGTGCTACAATGGCTAGTACAAAGAGTTGCAATACCGTGAGGTGGAGCTAATCTCATAAAGCTAGTCTCAGTTCGGATTGTAGTCTGCAACTCGACTACATGAAGTTGGAATCGCTAGTAATCGTAAATCAGCATGTTACGGTGAATACGTTCTCGAGTCTTGTACACACCGCCCGTCACACCATGAGAGTTTGTAATACCCAAAGCCGGTGGCCTAACCGCAAGGAGGGAGCCGTTTAAGGTAGGACAGATGATTGGGGTGAAGTCGTAACAAGGTATCCCTACGAGAACGTGGGGATGGATCACCTCCTTTCTAGGGAGAAAGATACAAAGTTAAAATTAGGTGTTTAAGAAATTACTCCTCTGTTATTATGCTTCTGTTTAGTTTTGAAAGACTTTCTAAGTTTTTCAAATTTTTATATTCATCAATACTCGGGCCTATAGCTCAGCTGGTTTAGAGCGCGCGCCTGATAAGCGCGAGGTCGATGGTTCAAGTCCATTTAGGCCCACCATTGATATATAAAAAAATAGATCTTTGAAAATTGAATAGCAAATGTCGAAATTAAAAATTTTGTAAGGTTAAGAAAGAAAGAGTGTACGGTGGATGCCTTGGCACTAGAAGGCGAAGAAGGACGCGACGAACAGCGAAATGCTACGGGGAGTTGTAAGTAAACAGAGATCCGTAGGTATCCGAATGGGGCAACCCACCAATTGGAAGAATTGGTATCCTAATGTAAATACATAGCATTAGAGAAGCAAGACCCGGTGAACCGAAACATCCAAGTAACCGGAGGAAAAGAAAGCAAAAGCGATTCCCTAAGTAGAGGCGATTGAAAGGGGAAGTAGTCCGCTACCATACGAGTTACAAATCTTTATAATAGTCGAATCACTTGGGAAAGTGAACAACACAAGGTGATAGTCCTGTAGGCGAAATTATAAAGACTCAGGTAGCAAAGAGTAGGGCGGGGCACGAGGAATCCTGTCTGAATATGTGAGGACCATCTCATAAGACTAAATACTAGCTAGTGACCGATAGTGAACCAGTACCGTGAGGGAAAGGTGAAAAGAACCCTGGGAAGGGAGTGAAAAGAACCTGAAACCGTATACTTACAATTAGTTAGAGCCCCATATGTGGGTAATAGCGTGCCTTTTGTAGAATGAACCGGCGAGTTATGATATTGAGCAAGGTTAAGCTTTAAGGAGCGGAGCCGCAGCGAAAGCGAATCTTAATAGGGTGTCAAGTCCAATGTCATAGACCCGAAACGGGGTGACCTAGCCATGAGCAGGTTGAAGCCTGGGTAAAACCAAGTGGAGGACCGAACCAGGAACTGTTGCAATAGTTTTGGATGACTTGTGGCTAGAGGTGAAATTCCAATCGAACTCCGTTATAGCTGGTTCTCCCCGAAATATCTTTAGGGATAGCCTTGTAATTAAGTTTAGTGGAGGTAAAGCTCTGAATGTGTGAGGGTCCCACCTCGGGATACCAATCCCAATCAAACTGCGAATGCTACTAAATATATACAGGAGTAAGACTACGAGTGATAAGGCCCGTGGTCAAAAGGGAAACAGCCCAGACCGCCAGTTAAGGTCCCAAAATCTATGCTAAGTGGGAAAGGATGTGGAGACGTTCAGACAACCAGGATGTTGGCTTAGAAGCAGCCATCATTTAAAGAGTGCGTAATAGCTCACTGGTCGAATATTTCTGCGCCGAAAATGTATCGGGGCTAAAGCATAGTACCGAAGCTGCGGAAACAGATAATGTTTGGTAGGGGAGCGTACTTAGAGCGGCGAAGTTAGACCGAAAGGACTAGTGGAGCTCTAAGCAGTGAGAATGCCGGTGTGAGTAACGAAAAGATGGGTGAGAATCCCATCCGTCGAAAGCCTAAGGTTTCCAGGGGAAGGGTCGTCCTCCCTGGGTTAGTCGGGTCCTAAGGTGAGGCTGAAAGGCGTAGCTGATGGACAACAGGTTGATATTCCTGTACCACCTTAATAACAGAAGGAATGACGAAGGAGGCTAATTAGATAGCATTTAGTGGATTATGTTCTAAGCATAAAGAGGTGTATATTGGCAAATCCGTATACTACAACCTTGAAATGTGATGGGTAAAATCTGATGAAGCCAAACTTCCAAGAAAAGTTTCTAAGGTTAATTATTAAGGTGCCCGTACCGTAAACGGACACACGTGGGCGAGGAGAGAATCCATAGACGCGCGAGAAAACTCTTGTTAAGGAACTCTGCAAAGTGACCCCGTAACTTCGGGATAAGGGGGACTCTAGAAATAGAGTCGCAGATAATAGGCCCAAGCGACTGTTTACCAAAAACACAGGTTTCTGCTAAATCGCAAGATGAAGTATAGGAGCTGACGCCTGCCCAGTGCTGGAAGGTTAAAAGGAGAAGTCAGATCATATCAAAGCTTTGAATTGAAGCCCCAGTAAACGGCGGCCGTAACTATAACGGTCCTAAGGTAGCGAAATTCCTAGTCGGGTAAATTCCGACCCGCACGAAAGGCGTAACGATTTGGGTGCTGTCTCAACTCGAGACTCGGTGAAATCATACTACCTGTGAAGATGCAGGTTACCCGCGACTAGACGGAAAGACCCCATGGAGCTTCACTGCAATTTAATATTGATATTGAGTATTAGATGTACAGGATAGGTGGGAGGCTAAGAAATCGGGACGTCAGTTTCGATGGAGCCAGCGTTGGGATACCACCCTTCTAATATTTAGTATCTAACTTGCGTATGAATCAGTACGGAGGACAGTGTTAGATGGGCAGTTTGACTGGGGCGGTCGCCTCCTAAAGAGTAACGGAGGCGCCCAAAGGTTCCCTCAGAATGGTTGGAAATCATTCGTAGAGTGTAAAGGCAGAAGGGAGCTTGACTGTGAGACCTACAAGTCGAACAGGAACGAAAGTTGGGCTTAGTGAACCGGCTGTGCTGAATGGAAAGGCAGTCGATCAACGGACAAAAGCTACCCTGGGGATAACAGGCTGATCTCTCCCAAGAGTTCACATCGACGGGGAGGTTTGGCACCTCGATGTCGGCTCATCGCATCCTGGGGCTGAAGTAGGTCCCAAGGGTATGGCTGTTCGCCATTTAAAGCGGTACGCGAGCTGGGTTCAGAACGTCGTGAGACAGTTCGGTCCCTATCTATCGTGGGCGTTAGAAGTTTGAGAGGAGCTGTCCCCAGTACGAGAGGACCGGGATGGACATACCGCTGGTGTACCAGTTGTTCCGCCAGGAGCACCGCTGGGTAGCTATGTATGGAAGAGATAAACGCTGAAAGCATCTAAGCGTGAAGCCCCCCTCAAGACTAGACTTCTCATTCCTTTAAGGAAGTAAGACCCCTTGCAGACTACAAGGTCGATAGGTCAGAGGTGTAAGTGCAGTAATGTATTTAGCTGACTGATACTAATAGGTCGAGGGCTTGATCAAAAAGAAGAGGTTAGAGTAGCATATTATGCAGTTCTGAATGTACTTGACCGATACGGTCGGAAGATATATTATCTTAAACGGTAAAAAGAAGACAAAGTTTTACCGGTGGTGATAGCTAAGAGGATCCACCTGTTCCCATTCCGAACACAGAAGTTAAGCTCTTATACGCCGAAAGTACTTGGCTGGCAACGGCCCGGGAGGATAGGTAGCTGCCGGTATCTAAATTTCCCTATAACTAAGAAAACTCCTTTGATCATCAAAGGAGTTTTCCCTTTTATTCGGACCAGTTCACTCTTGTTCATATTTAATTTATAATGATAGTGCAGTTTAAACGGAGCGTTCTCATATGAAAGGACTTTTCATTACATTTGAAGGAATAGATGGTTCAGGGAAATCCACTCAGATAGATCTGGCCACACGTTATTTAACGGAAAAAGGATACAGAGTATATCTTACGCGGGAGCCTGGTGGGTGTCCGATTAGCGAAAAGATAAGAGAAGTACTCCTGGATCCTGAGAATAAAGGCATGGATCCGATAACGGAGGCCCTTTTATATGCTGCTGCGCGCGCACAGCTGATAGATTCCGTGCTCTTGGAAAAGAAGAAGGAAGGTTATGTGATACTGTGTGACAGATATCTTGATTCGAGCATCGCATATCAGGCTTTCGGGAGGAATCTCGGTATCGAATTCGTGAAGACTGTGAACCGAGCTGCTGACAAGATGGTCCCGGATATGACCTTATATTTTAAACTGTCACAGGAACAGTGCGATGAGAGAATAAACAGACAGCTTAGAGACAGGGACAGGCTCGAACGGGAGAGTGTTGAGTTCTTCCAGAGAGTCATTGCAGGTTTTGACCATATAGCCAAGACAGAGCCTGACAGGGTGAAGACCATCAAGGCAGACGACTCCATAGAGAGAATAGCTCTTCAGATAAGAGTATATATTGACGGGCTGTTGGAAGGAACACATGAATAATATCGGCTCGGAAATAATGATAGATCGGGCATCAAGGGAACCTTCTTCGGCATATGTCGTCTATGCAAAGGGAATGCCTGATGCAATCGAGAACGCAAGATTACTCTGCAAGAAGCTATTCTGCATGGATCATACTGCAAAGGACGGATGCATCAACTGCAGAAAGTTTGATGACGGCAATATGCTCGATTTTCTGGAGATAGGCGGAGAGGACATCATAAAGATAGGAGAAGTCAGAACCATTCATGAATTTCTGATCAATTCTTCGTTCTCCAGAGGCGCCAGATGCATTCATATAAAAGGAGCTAATAAACTGACCGTACAGTCACAAAACTATCTTCTGAAGACTCTGGAGGAGCCCCCGAAGGATGTTGTCTTCGTGCTTTCCACAGATAACAAGCAGGCTCTTCTCGAGACGGTTAGATCAAGATGCATCGAGATCGAGATATCTCAGATTCCCAGAGCAAAGCTTCAGGAGATCCTCAGGGGACATGGATGCGATGAAGAAAAGTCAAGGGTGATCTCCGGACTTGCACATGGTTCAAGGGCTATGGCAATGGAGATGATGGAGGACCTGGGTCTCTTTCAGATCAGGGAGGACGCTGCCGCATTCTTAAGTGAACTGACTAGTCGGAAGAGATCGTTCGTGGAGATGCAGAAGATGATGCAGAAGAATCAGGAGCGACTCATTGATATGCTGTATCATTTGGGATCGATGTGCATGGATGCTGTTATTTATTCTGAAAAGAACAAGGACAGTATCATAAATGCTGACATGGAGGAACTCATCAACAGCATTTCGCTCGGTTTTACAACGGCATATCTGAATCGTATAATTAGTATAATAAATGAGAGGATAGAGCTTAAGAGCAGGAACCCACAGCTCAG
>JAEEGK010032228.1_pt1 | contig 10265 bp, 7 predicted proteins | sample 8958771 | NCBI WGS metagenome assembly JAEEGK01 (sample SAMN16246547, study PRJNA631951) | gut metagenome | biome: gut microbiome; feature: rumen; material: SC-attached | host: Bos | place: Iran: Karaj | collected 2018-10 | reverse complement strand
TTCAAAAAATAAATCAATATTAAATTTAAATATTAATGAAGAATCAGATTCAAATGACAATATTAATAAAAATGAAATAGAAAATAAAATAATAACCAATGAAGAAAATAAAAATATAAAAAAAATTCCATCTTTTAGAAAATCTTTTTCTCCTTTAAATGAAAAAAATTCAAATATTCAAATTAATAATTTAATAAAAAATGAAAATAATATTTCAAATAAATCAATATTAAAAATTAATATTTCAAAAAATAATTTAAATTTATCAAAAACTTCAATGAACACAAAAATAACTTTTTCTTCTTTTGAAAATAATGAAAATAAAGAAAAAATAAAAAATTTAAAAAATAATTTTGATGAAAATAATATTAAAAAAATTTATGAAAATTCAATATTAAAAAATAATCCAAAAAAAAATGAAAATTTATTGTTTAATAATAATAATAAATTAAATGAAGAAAATAAAAAAAAATCTAATGAAAAAAATGTTTTTAAAAAAAATTTAAGTAATAAAAATAAAATTCAAATAAATTTAAATTTAGATAAAAAAATAAAAATAAAAGATTCTTCTAAAACAAAATTAATTTTAACTAAAAAAAATTCAAAATCGAATTCAAAAAAAAATTTAAAAAAAATAAAATTTATTTCAACAAAATCAATTAATAAAAAAAATGATTTTAAATCAAAAAATAATTCTTTAAATGATGAAAATAATGATGAATTTTCATCTTCATTTTCAAGTGAAATTTTAAACGAAGAAAATGAAAATTTATTTGAAAATGATTTAAATATTAATAATAATAATGAAAATAATGAAAATAATGAAAATAATAATGAAAATATTGAAATAATTAAAGAACAAACCTTATTAGAAAAATTAAAAATAAATGAAGAAAAAAAAAATAAAATTGTTCAAAAATTAATGAAAATTATAAAAATTAAAATTGGTGATTTAATTGAAAAAGAAAATTTAATTAGTTTATTAAAAGATAAAAAATTTAATAAAAACATCACAAAATTAAAAACAATAATGAATTTATCAAGAAGTAATAGTAGTTTTTTATTTAAACATAGTAATACATACACAGATGATGATTTAATTAATTATTTAATGCGTTGTATAAATGATCCAAATTCTTCTATGAATAAAGATAAAAAAAATAATAATTTAAATTTAATTTATTCAAATTTTAATCATTTACGTTCAATGAAATTAAAAAATTTAATTAATGAATCAAATAATAATAAACAAAAATTAAAAGAATTATCTTCAAATTCTTTGTATTTTATTAAAACTGAAAATAATAATAATAATAAAAATTATAAAGAAAAATATGAAAAATATAAAGAAAAGTTTGAAAAAAAAATAAATATTGAAAATAAAAAAAAATTTAAAATTTTAATTGAAGAAAATTCAAAAGAAGAAAATAATAATAATAATAATAATAAAAATAAATATTCTTTAAATTATAGTATTTTTAATGATGTAAATCAATTTAAAAATGAAATAAAATTTCATATAGAAAACGCAAAAGATGAAGAAAGTAAAAAAAAATTTCAAGAATTTTTAGAAAAATTAGAACAAATGAAAAATACAAATAACAAAGATTATGTAAAATATATTTTAAACATGAATTCATATAAAATTGAATTTGAAGAATTAATAAATAATAAAAATATGGAAGAAAGAATAAATAAATTTTTAGATAAATTTTATAGTGAAAGAGAAACAATAAAAAAGAATAGAAAAAATTTATCAGAAAAAATTTCAGTTAGAGAATATAAATTTAAATCTTATTTTGAAAAATGTTTATGTAATTAAAAAATAAATAATTTTTTTAATATTATTTTCAATAAATAATTAATTATTATAAAATTATTATTATAATTATTGTTATAATAATTATTTATGGGTTGCAGTTCATCAAGTAGTTTATTTACTTTAGATTTAAAGCCTTATGAAATTCCAATAAAAAATGATTTAGTTTTATTATCTTCAGAATTTGAAGAATATAATAAAATATTCAATGAATCAAAACTTTATTTAAAAGAATTTGAATTAATTAGAAATTGTTTAATAGTATTAAGAACTGAATTAATTTACTATTCTGGAGCTTGTGTTTTAAATGATCCTAATTTTGAATTAATAATTAGAAGTTTTTTTTGGATTCTTTCTTTAAAATCAAAAGGTAATATTTCAAGATATCAATATTATTTTAATGAAGGTCAAGATCCATATTTTTCTATTTCAGTTGAAAATGATGAAAAATTATTAACTTTATCTAAAAAAATAAATGAATATATTTCAGTTTTAATTGGATTAGAAATGACTTTTGAAGAAACTAATAAAAATTATTTAAAAAACGTTGATGAATGTTTGGAATTAAAAAATAATCCTTCAATGTCTAAAGAAAATAATAATATTATTGAAAATAATATAAAAAAAATTCTTTTTGTTAAAGAAAATAATTTATATGATTATTTATATAATATATTTAAAATTGATTATGAATTTTTAAATAAATTAGGTAATTTATTATATGATGATAATTATATAAAAAAAATTAAAGATATTGGAATAGATTCTACTTTATTAAAATTTAACGACATTCAAGATTTTATTTATAAAATGGCAAATGAAAATGAAAGATTTGGAAAAGATTCAAAAGAAGGAAAAAATAAATATAAATTATTAATTCAACAAAGAAAATCAGAAAATTAATTTTTTAAATTCAATTTATAATAAATTTATATTATATTATAATTATTAATATAAATTATTTTATAAAATATTTACAATTTTATATTAAAAAATTTTCTGTATAAATAAATTAAATCTAATAATTCATAATTTACATTTTTAATTATAAAAAATTTTTCCTAAATCAACAATTTCAATTTTTCCTAATAATTTATTTTTATATGTGTTTGTTATTGTATCTTCTTCAATTTTATTATTATAATTATTATTATTATTTAAATTTTTGTTATTTTTCTCATAAAAATTTTTTGCATATGTAAATTCATTTTTTGTTTTTGTTTTTCTATTGTTATTAAAATTTTCTTTATTCACATTAAAATTTATTTTATTTAATGTAATTTTTCCATTTGATTCAATAATTTCACATTGATTATTAAAGTTGATTTGTTTTTTATTTTTAATGGAAAAATTTTTAAGTTCGTTTTTTGTTTCATTTTGTTCTTTTTTTAATGAACTTTTAATTTCAAAATTTCGTTGAATTTTATTCATTTTTAATTTAATATTTTTTTTATTTTAGAGATTATTAAATAAATTATTGAAAAAATATGTATAAAAAATTATAAAAAAAAATTTAATTTAATTATTTAAATTTATTTTTATTTAATTGTGAAATATTTGCGATTATTCTTTTATTTTTTAATAAATTAATTTTTTCATTTAATTTATTTTTTTTATTTTTTTGAATTTCTTTTTTATTTTCTAATTTTTTAATTTTATTTTGAATTTCAAAAATATCTTCATCATTTTCATCAAAATCATTTTTTAATCTTTCATTAAAATCACTTTCATTTTCTTCATTAAAATTTAATTTTAATTTTTTTGATTTTTCACGTTTTTTTTGTAACAATTTTTCATTTAATTTAATAATTTCTTTATTTACAATATTTTCATTTTCATTTTCATTATTATTATTTTTATTTTGAATTTCATTATTATTATTATTATCATCATCAAAAATCAAATTTTTATTTTTTTTTTTAAATTTCTCTGAATTAAAATCAATTTCATAATTTTTATCATTGAATAATTTACTAAATCTTTCATCATTAACATCAAAAACTTTTTTATTATTATTAATATTTTCATCAAATTTCAAATTCAATAATTTTTCATTTACTTTTTTATTATTTCCTTTATTAAAAACAATTCTATCGCCAAAATATTTTTTTATTTTTTCTTCTTTTTTTTCTTTTAAATATTCATCATAATCATAATTTTCATTTAAATTTTTTAGTTTTTTATATAAATTCCAATCCATAAAATAACCATGCATATATGATTTTAACATTTTCGTTCCAATTAAATTTTTGCAATTTAATTTTTCTATTTCATTTAATGTTAAAAATTTATAATCTTCAAATAAATTATAATTTTTTACTAATTCTAATTCTTCTGTTATGTTGTCTAAAAATGATGCCCATTTTGGAGCAGGCCCTATTTGAGGAACAAAATATATTTCGATTTTTTCACTTTCACATGCAAAAAAAAACATTCCGGAATTTTTAAATAATTCGAAATCGTTTATTTCATTTTTTGTTTCGATGTTTGTAAAATTTGTTCCGGTTTTTATGTTTGAAAATTTTGCTAATTTTTTATCTATTGTAATTATATTTTTTGAATATTCATCAAATATTATTTTTTTTATAGGAAATTTATAATTATGATTGATTGAAAAAAGTGGCTTTGGATTTCTTAAATCAAAAATATTTACTATTCCATTTTTTTTACCTATTGCTAAATGTATTCCATCATTATTATTAAATTCAATAGCAGTAATTTCATTTTTATTATAATTATCATCAAAACTAAAAACATTTTTTTTCATTCTTAAATCAAAAATTTCGCATATTCCATTTTCACACCCGCAACTTAACAATTCTAAAGGTTGATTATATCCTAAGCAATTAACATTCTCAGAATGTGTTTCAAAACTTGATAAAAATTGTCCTTGATTTAAATTTAATCTATAAATTTCATTTCCAGTTCCGCACGAGAATAAATCGCAATAAATTTTATCATATTTTAAATCTCTTCCGTATTTAGGAATTCTAATTTTAAAATGTTTTCCATATTGTGCATGAAATTCAATATTTCTATCATCACATAAACAAGCTAATTTTTTATAATCTTCAGAAATTGTTTCAATTTTTCTAATTTGACTATCAAATCCTCTTTCGCATTTTAGACTCATTTCGTTTAAATCAAATATTTTTAATCGAGGGGGATAAATGCCACTTGCGAATAAATAATTTTGATCTTGGGATAATTTTATACATTCGCTTGAAACTGGGAAATTACAATCTTGTAAAATTTCAATATGATTTTGATATTCGTTGTTTTTTTTTAGTTTTTTTATTGAAAAATTTGATTCTTTCATTAAATCATATAAAGATTTTCCTCCTGTTAAATTATAAATTTTCATTCCGTTTATTTCTGAAATTTGAACGTTTGACATTGAATTTGAATGATAAAAATTTTATTTTTTTTTTTTAAATTATTATTATAAAAATTATAATTTTTTTTTCAAAAATTTTTCTAATTTTTATTTTATTTTTTTTCTAAAAAAAAGAAAAATGTTAAATAAAAATCGTTTAAATAATGATAAAAATAATAATAAAAAATTAGTACAAATTTTAAATAAAAAAATTTTCAGAGGTTTTATTAAAATAAAAAAATTAAATGAATTAAAAAATAAAAATAGTCCTTTAATTTTAAATACAAATAAAAATTGGGAAAATAATAAATTTTTACCATTCGAAGATTTTTATAATATTACATATGAAAAAACTTATTTAAATAATAATAATAATGAAAAATTAAATTCAAATGTAATTTCAAATTTTAAAATCAATAAAATTGATGCTAAAAAAATTTTAGATAAACCGATTGTTAAAAATTATAATAATTTTAATATTAAAAAAAAATGTTTAAATGATAAAAATAAAGTTCCAACAATTAATGTTTCAACTCAAACTATTTTTAATTTTAATAATTATAATAATAAAATTAAACCGGTTTTTATTAATAAAAATTTTCATAAAGTTATTAGTCAAAAAGATTATAAATTTAATGATAATTTTCATAATAATTTTTCAAAAATTTATAATAATAATAATAAATTAATTGATTATAAAAATAATAAAATTATTTTTAAAAATAATTTTTATTCTACAAATATTTCAAAAGATGATAAAAATAAATTATTTGATGATTTTGAAGAAGATTCGAATTATTTAAATTATGAAAAATTTTATAATACTTTTGATAATAATAATAATTTAAATAAATCTTCTAATAAAAAATTAAATATTTTAAAAAAAAGAAAAAAATATTTATTTAATCAAAAAATAAATTCAAAAGTTTCTTCTTATGATTCATTAACAAAAGAATTTAATAGAAAAAAAAAACAATTTGAAAATCATAAAAAATTATTTTTTAATACAAAAATAAATAATATTAATTTAATAAAAGAAAATAATTATTATTTAAAAACAGAAATTTCCGACAGACACAACAAAAAATTCATTTTATAATTTCAATTTTTATTTTATATTTTTTAAATTTAAATAATTATATATTAATATTATTTTTTATTAAATTTAATTAATATTTTTATTTAGTTTTTTTCAGAAGTTATCCATAATTTAATAAAACCATCAATTCCGCTTGAAATTAAACATTCACCAAATAAAGGATGATAAATTTTTTGCAAAGTACATAAAACATTAGTATGACCACCTTCACCACCTATATGAGTAAATGTGCAATTTTCTATATCAACTACTTTAAAACCTTTATCACTCGAAGCAACTAAAATATATTTTTCATTCCAAAAACATAATCCCCGAAAATTACATCCTTTACATTGAATTTCTTTAAAAATAGTTTTATTTTCAATATTCCATATACGTAAGAAACCATTTCCATCTGATTCAAATAAATAATCAACATTATTTAACTTTTCAACAAAGGCACTCATATGCCAAGTGCCAGGATTAGAAGAAAATTCTCTATAAAGATCTTTAGTTCCTTCCATTCCATAAATTTTAATATTCGATGAATTAGCATTTATAATATAAATCTTATCATTATTAATCCAATAATTAATAAAATAAGTATAATCAGTATTTGAGCCAATTTCTTTTAAAAATTTTCCATTATGAAAATCCCAAACTTTAATATATTCATTTGGAGAAGAAGTTATAATATAATTTTCATCTCTATGAAATAATAATAATGCACTGTATAAATAAATTCCTTTATGGCAATTATTCAACACATATAAACTTTGATAAACACTCAAATCCCAAACAATACATTTTTTTTCGCTACAAGTTGATATTAAAAAATCTTTTTGAGATGAATGTTGAAAATAATGACGAACTATGTAAATTAATGTTTTATGACCTTTTAAAACTTTTGTTACTTCATCTTTTTGTAAATCATAAATTTCTATGTTGTAATTTAAATTATTTGGTGTTGCTAAATAACAATTTCCATCTTTTGCTTGAAATGCAGTAAAAACACTGTCTATTGTGTAACTTTTTTGACATTTTGTATATAAATTTTTATTGAATTTTAATTTATTTGGATCGGATTTAAATCTTTTTTCTAAAAATAATAAGCCTAAATCTTTTTTTTCTGGGAAAATTTTTTGATATAATTTTTTTTTATTTGATTCGAAGATATTTTCAATTGATGTGTATTTTTCTTGAATTTGAATGTTTGAAAATGAATCGTAAATTATTTTTCCATAAATTAAATTTTCTAAATCTTTTTGATTTTTTGATAATTTATCATTATCAGAAAATTTTTTTATTAAGAAAATTATATTTTCTAATTCTTGTGGATTATTAATATTGTTTGTTATGAATTTTGTTGTTTCTTCTAAATTAAAATTTTCTGGGATTTTTATTGATGTGTAATCAATATTAAAAGATTCTACATAATCATTATTAATTTTATTAAATTTTTCTATTAAATTTTTATGAAAATTTTCTATTTTTAATTTTAATCTTTCTCTAAAATCATTTAATTTTTGATCTATTAATTTTTGTTCCATTTCATTAAAATTTTGTTTTTTTATATCTAAATCAAATTTATTTATTTTTTTTGCTGTGTCTAGGAAGCTTTTTAGTTTTTTAATATCAACTAATAAAAGTAGTTTTTTGTAGAAATTTTCATAATATTCTTGAATTGAAATTAATTTATGATTTAAACTTTTTGTGCATGGATTTGGATTGCATGAATAACATATCAAACCACATAAATTACAATTTGGTTCGCCACATATGCCTTCATAAGGTTTGCGATGAGTTGGACATTTGCGTAAAATGTTTGAAATACTTACAGATTCTCCCATTTAAATATTAAATATAATTATTTTTTTTAAATTATATGATAAAATTTATTTTTTTTTTAAATGAATTTTTAATGATATTTTTAATATTTTTATTTTAAAAATAAAAATATAAAAAAATAAATATATTTTAAAAAATTATTATAATTAAATTTAAATATCTTTTATTATACTTTTTATTATTTTTAAAATAAAATAATAACTAAATAAATCAATATAAAAAAATATAAAACTAATAAAAAAAGATGAATAATAATTCTTTTCAAAAAATAATAACATCCAGCAACTTAAAAATAAAAAAAGAATATGAAATTTGGAAAGGAAAAAATTATTTTTTATGCAAAGGTAAAATTTATTTAGGAAGTGAATATTATTTAGGATTTTTAACAAATTTTTACATTTACATATATTGTTGGTTATTTATAATATTTATATTAATAGTAAGAATAAAAAAATAATATTTTTATAGAGATTAGAAAATTCATTTAAAAAAATATTTTTAATAACAATAGAAATTATTATATTATTTTTAACATCTTTTTTTGGAATAATTTGTACATGTTCAGATCCAGGTGTAATTCCCCAAAATAAAAGTTTTAATAAATTAATTGAAATTTATAATATTTTAAATTTAAAACAAAATAAATTAATTATTATTAGAGGTTATCAATTTAAATTAAAATTTTGTAATACATGTAAAATTGTTCGATCACCTGGAATTAGTCATTGTAGAAAATGCAATTGTTGTGTTGAAAAATTTGATCATCATTGTCCTTGGATTGGAAATTGTATTGGAAAAAATAATTATAAATATTTTATTTGTTTTTTACTTTTTTTTAATTTTTTAATATTTAATAATTCTATTATTTGTTGTTTTTATATTTCGAATCAAAATCGAGTTTTGAAAAAAGAAAAAGAAAATTATCAAAAATTTTGTGTAAATAATAATAATGATAGTAATAATAATAATTTTAATAACAATAATAATAATAATAATAATAATAAAAATATTAAAAAAAATTATGACTCAAATTTTTGTAAAAATTTTAAAAATTTAAATATTTTTGAAAAAGAATATATGTGTTTTTTTGTAATATTTTTATCAATTTTAACAGGAATTTTTATAACAATTCTTTTTGGTTATCATATTTATTTTACATGTAGAAATATGACAACTTATTCTAATTTAAAAATGGGTATAATTTTTATATTATTCGGAAATCCATTTTCTTTAAAAAATTGGAAAAAAAATGTAAAAAGAACTTTATGTTCTAAATATAAAAAAAAAGTTGATTTTCAAGCTTTAGTTTATACAAATTATGAAAAATCTGAAAAAACTTTTTCTATTACAGATTCATTTTCTTTATTTAAAAAAGATTTTTCAAATAAATTATTTATAAATAAAAATTTTAGTTTAAAAAATGATTCTTATTATTCTAATCAAATAAATAAATTTAATAATAATAATAATAATAAAATTTATTATTCAATGTTTACAAATCATTCAATTTCAAATTCTAAAATATTAAAAATTAATTCTATAAAAAAAAATAATACAATAATAACATATAATTTAAATAATTATTTTAAAGATAATAATTTTATTAAAAATATTTATGGAATAGATAGAATATCAACAATAAAAAAAATAAAATATATTAAAAATAATATTTCTTTTAAATCATCAAAAAATATTTCTTCTAATAAATTATCAAATTCACAAATTAGTATTAAACATATAAAAACAATTAATAAAAAAAGAAATGAAAATCAATTAAATAATTCAAATAATTTAAATTTAATTAGTGATAATACAAATGAATTTGAATAAATTATAAATCTAATTTTTTATAAATTTTGGTTTATATTATTATTTTTAATATAATATTTTTCTCTTATAAAACATAATATAATTAAAATATTTATAATATTTAATTAAATATTAAAATTTATTTTAAATTTTTTATAAAAATTTTTGATTTTATTATTAATAAAATTTATCAAAAAAAAAATATTAATTAATTTTCTAATATTTTTAATAATAATATTTAAAAATAAAAATTTATTCAAAATGTTTATTGAAAATATAATTATAAAATTATTATTAATAAAAAATTATTTAAATTTTATAATAAAATCATTCCT
>JAEEGK010032224.1_pt1 | contig 10266 bp, 6 predicted proteins | sample 8958771 | NCBI WGS metagenome assembly JAEEGK01 (sample SAMN16246547, study PRJNA631951) | gut metagenome | biome: gut microbiome; feature: rumen; material: SC-attached | host: Bos | place: Iran: Karaj | collected 2018-10 | reverse complement strand
ATAAATATTATAAAATTAAAATAAATATTCTCAAAATATTTATATATGATATTCAACAATTTTAACTATGAAAAAAATAAGTTAATTTTGTTTTTTTCTTTTTTACTATTATTATATTGATTCATATTTAATATACATAAATTCATGTCTTTGGAAAATATAAATTATTTTTTTAAATTTCATTTATTTATTTTTTTCCTTAGTGTTATCATTCAATTTAGAATTTTTACTTTCACTTTTCTTTTCATCAATTCCTTTTTTAATTTCATTTAAATCAATAGTAACACTTTCAATTTTAAGATTTTTTTTTTCATTAATATCACTATCACTTAATTCAATAAACAATCTTTTTGATTCATCTTTTTTTTTTTTTGATTCACCTCTTACTTGTTTTTTATTAATAGATTTAGATTTATTATTATTTCCGACATTTGCATTTGTATTAGAAACATGAATAATTTTATGATAATTTTTCTTTTTATCAGTTACAATTTGCCCAGTTAGATTTTTTTTTAAATCTTTTTTATCATCTTCTTTTTTTATTTTATTATTATTTCCATTAATACTATTATTACTTATATTACTATTTATTGTTCCTAAAGTATTTGTAGTACTACTTGTTTTAAAATTAGAATTTGCTTTATATGAAGATTGAGAAATATTAAATAAATCACTATTATTATTTGCAGTAACGTGACTATTATTACTTTTACTATTTAAATCAGTATTTTTATTTTCTTTAATATTTTTAAAATTTTTATTTTGTAATGGATTAAAAGTTGATATTTGATCATTCATTGTACTTATACTATGTAAATGATATATTTTTTTTTTTGCATTATTATTATTATTATTATTTGTATGTTCTATTTCTTTATTATAATCATATGAACTATATTTATTCATATATGAAACTAATTTTTTATGACTTGAACATAAATTATTTGAATTATTATATAAAACTCCTTTTGATCTTATTAATCTACTTCTTTTATTTGAATTTGGACTTAATGCTAAATTTAATAAGTTCATTTCTGTCTTATTTAAATTTTCTTCACTATTTAAACTCTTATCTAAAATATGCTCAAATAAATCTTTTATTTTATCATTTGAACATTTATATACTAAAGATATTAAATTTTGACCATAAATATTTTTTTTTTTTAAAATTGAAAAATCATTAATATTGTTAATAAGTAATTTAGTCAATTCAAAAGAATTTCCTTCGATTGAATAATGTAAAGGTGAATTTCTTTCATTATCAAAAATATTAATTTTTGCATTATTCAATAATAATAATTTAGAAATATCAAAATAACCATTTTTAGAACTAATATGTAAAGGAGTTTTTCCTTCATTTAAACTTTTTAAATTTATATCAATTAAATTAGTTTTAATTAAAATTTCACATATTTTAAAATTTCCTTCATCTACAGCATAATGTAAAACAGAAAATCCCATTTCATCTCTATAATTTAAATTAATTTCTTCATCAATTAATTTTTCTAAAATATTTAAAACATTTTCTTTGTCTCCTTTTTTGGCGTTAAATATTAATTTTCTTAATAATTCAATAATATTAATATCTTTATATTCTAAATTTTTATTACTTGAATTTTTATTATTTTTTACATTATCTTCACTATAATTATCATTATTTTCAGAAAATTGAAAACTTTGATTATCTTTATATGATATTGATTTATTATTATTATTTTCAATGACTTTTATTTCATTTTTATTTTGAATGTTTATTGAAGTATTCATTATGTTATTTGATTGACAAGTATTTATTTGAGAAAAAATTTCTGAGTCTTTATTATCTTTTTCTGAAATATTTTCGCAATTTATATCATCTTGTTCATCTTCTGGGATTATATTTGTGTTTTGCATAATATTTGTAAAAATATTTATTTTAATTTTTTAATTTTTTTTGCATATATTATTTTTAATTTTTTATATTTAATATTCTTGATTAATTGAATATGTCTCAAAAATTATAATAAAATTACTTTTATTGAATGAAAAACAATTTGAATATACTGAAAATATATTAAAATATAAATATTTGTAAATAATATTTCATTCATTTCTATTAACTTTTCATAAATAGAATTTCAAAAGATTAATTTATATATTATGTTATTTTAGTTAGAATATAAACAGTATTAATTATTATTAATTCATCTTTTCAAAATTTTTTTAATATTTTTTTTAAATAAAATAACGTATTCATAATTATCGTTAATTGATTTTAAATTTTAAAAATTAAAGTTTTTAAAAAAAGAAAAAAAATAAAACAATGAATTTCATTGTATACATATAATCAATAGTTTAAATCGACAAAATAATGAAAAAAATAAAAAAATAAATTATAAATATAAAATTTATCAACAAAAAAAAAGAGAAAATTTTATTTTAACTTAAATAAAAATCATTTATTAAAATACAAAAAATGGAAGAACAACAAAAAGAAAAAAACAGGTCTGCAAAAACAGATATAAACAACACATCAACAAAAGGAACAGAAAAAGAACAAGAAAAATCAATAAGTATAAAAAAACTGCATATAAAGAATCTTTTATTTCAAATTTCACCAATTAATACAAAAATAATATCATCAATTGCATTAAATCTTCAAGAAATAATAAATGAAAATTTAATGAATATTAAATATTCATATAGAAAAGGAGATCCATTTTATACTTTTCATCTTCCTTTAATTTCATTAGATAATTATATTAAAAGAATTTTTTTTTATACAAAAATTGATATTTCTACTTTGATAATTGCAATAATATATATTGATACTTTTTGCGATATGAATAGATATATTCTTTGTATTAATAATATTCATCGTGTTATTATGGCAAGTTGTGTTTTGAGTATTAAATTTAATGAAGATTTATCTTTTGGTAATGATTATTATGCAAAAATGGCTAATTTTTCTGTTGATTTATTGAATAGATTAGAATATGAATTTTATGTTATGATGAATTTTAAATTGTTTGTTAATAATGATATTTATCGTAAATATTATGCTTATTTTACTAGGGATTGATTTTGAATTTTTATTATTTTGTTTTTTAAAGTTTTTATTTTTCAAAATTATTATTGTTTTTATATTAAAAGAACTAAATATTATTATTTTATTATATATTTAAAAAAAACTATTATAATATAAGAAAAAGATTTATAATATATTTAAATATTATATTTTATTTTTAAATAAACAAATATTAATTTTCAATTTTTACAATAAAAAATTAAATAAATAATATATATTAATAATATATTTTTTTATAACAAATTAAATAAAAAAATAAAACAAAAATGTCAAGTGATAGTTTAATAAATTTAGAACAAGAACAAAATGATTTAACATCAAATAACCAAAAGACTTTAGTATTACATAAATTAACAACTGAAGATGAAAACTTAGAAGAAATAACTGAAAAAATAAATAAAAATCTTTTCAGAGCAACAAATTATTTTTCTCCAGACAATCCAGTTATAATTGGAAAAAGAATAAAAATTGAAGAGATGAAACCAATATATAGTCCAGTTAAAACAGAGACAAAAAAGAAAATAAAAATTGGAATAAGAAAAACAATAACAAGTATAAATACATCATTAAGAAGTGATATAAATAAACCAACAAATAATCAATTAAGTAATAAAGATTTAATGAATATAAAATTTGAAAAAATATCACATCAACAATTAAAAGGTTTATTTGATTCATTTAAAGACAATTCAATAAAACAATCATTTTCAATAAATAATATAAAAGAAGAAAATTTACCATTAAATGTATCTCAATCATTAACAGAACAAACAAAGAATTTAAATATAAGAATAAACTCAGAAAAAAAAAGTGCAAATTTATCAAAATTCATATCAAAAAAAGTAAATAAAAAAGAAAAAGATTTATTAATGAATAGAATAGATGTTTACAAATTAAAAAAAGAAATATATAATGATATAGAAAATTCAAAACCAATAAATGAAAGATATGGACAATATAAATGGGTAATGAGTTTAAGAAGACCAGAACATTTTAAAGGAGAAAGAGAATCATATATTAATATAGGAAATGATAATAATCCTTTTTGGACCTTAGTTAAAGAAAAATTCCCAGTTGAAAGATCAATTTCATTAAAACCAGGTTATGATATGCAAAGTAAAGATTATTTAGATTTTAAAAAAAATCAATTTTTACCTCATTCATCTTCTAATTTAATTAAAAAAGTTGAAGGAGTTGATACTTTAAGAATTATTGGTGAAGATTTATATAATTTAGAATATAGAAGAGAAGTTAATAATGGAACTAAGAATAAAATTTTACATAAAATTTTTATGGATAATGGAAGAATGATTTTAGATAAAGATATTAATGATGAATTTGGTAATGAAACTATTTATAAAAGTTATAATTATGGAAAAACTAGTGAAGATGATGATGTTGATGATAAAATTGAATCTAGAATTTTTAAATCACATATGTTTAGTAGTGGTAATATTAGTAATTCTAAATTAAATGATGGAAATGTTAGTAATCATAATCAAAAAGTTTATAGAAATTATAATAATTTGGATAATCCACTTCTTGAAAATTCTTATAAATCTTAAAATAACAAAAATTTTTTTATTTTTTATTATTTTATTTTGTTTTATTTTTTTTTTGAGTTTTATTCATTTTTATTCATATATAATTAAATGGTAAAAATTTTATTAAAATTTAATTTTTTTATTTAAAAAATAAAACATTAAATTACAATTTATATTTTATATAAAAATTTTTTAATTTTTATTTTTAAAACATAATATTAAATGTCTTCAAAAAAGAATGTAGATAAGAAAAAAAAAGAAGAAAAAGATGAAGAAAAAAAAAAGAAAAAAAATGAAGCAAAAAGAAAAAAAAGAGATTTTTCTTTACCTCCGCAGCCAAAAAATTTCAAACAAATAGAATTTAATAAAGAAACAGGAAAATTATATTTAGTAGATTACAATAATGATATATTTGAATGTAATATTTTTGGAGAAAAAAATCCTCAGTTTCACATTGACATAACAGGAACATCAAATTATACAAATAGAGTTAAAAGTAAATTAATTGAAGAATTAAAATTAAATCCAGAACCAGATATTTATTTTCCTCAAATAAAAAAATTTGAAGGTTATTTTCCTTATCCAAGACCTTTATCTTTACCTTTTATAAATGAAGTATATAATCCAAAACAATTAATTAGTGAAATTCATAAAGAAAAAAGATATGAAAATAGTAAAATAAAAAAAATTTTTGAATTGAAAATTCCTAGTAAAGATAATAAATGTTTATTAACTTATATGACTTCAACTTTAAGTGAAAATGATAGTAAAGTTCAATTACATTTAATTAAATTAATAAATGAGTATATTGAAGAAAAAATTAAAGAAAATCCTTATAATGAAAATTTTATTAATAAAGATCATTCAATAATTGCTTTAAGGAGATTTAAAAAAATATTACAATTAAATTTAAAGAAAAACGAAATTAATGGTAAATTATTACCTTTACCAAAAAAAGAAATAAAAGCAAAATTTGATTTAATAAAAAAAGTAATTAAAACTCAAGGATGGAAAAAAATGCATATAATAAATGAAAATGTAAATTTCGATATATATAAAGATTTATATAGTATTAAAACAGTAGGAAAAGAGGATTATATTTTAAAACCAGATAATTTAAAAAAATTAGGAAATTTAGATAAATGTGAAAATGTTTATGAAGTTTTATTAAGTAGAAATAAAAAAAATAGTACTTTTACTTCACCAAATAAAACTGATTATACTTTAAATAGTGATAATTCAATTACTAATCAAAATCAAACTAAAACAACTGGTTTTGATTCAAAATTCCAAACTGCAAGAACATTTTATCCAAATAAAACTTTTACTCATTTTAATTTTAAAGATGAAGATAGAGAAAATTTATCTATTTTATCTGATGATGAAAATATTAAAATAAAGAAAAAAGAAAAGTTTTATAAAACTTTTTATAATTTTAAAAAAGAAAATGAAAATGAAAATAGATTATTGAAAGGTTTTCAATATCCTTTTTATAAAGAACCTCCTATTTATTTTAATAAATATAAACCTAAATTAAAAACACCTGGTGAAATTTATGTTCAAGAAAATGAATTGTTAAAAAAAGTTAATCCTATTGCATTTAAAAGAGAAGAACAAAAAGATTTGTTTGATTTAAAAATACTTCAAAAGAAAAAACAAAATAAGTTAATTTATGAGAGAATAAAAATTAAAAAATAAAATTCTTTTTTTTTAAAATAAAATTAATAAAATAAAAAAAATTATTTGTAAGTTTTATTTTTATTATAATAAAAAAATATGGAAGAAGAATCAAATAATAATAATAAAGAAGATTTAAAAGATAATAAATCAAGTGAAAACAACATAAATGAAAATAAAAATGAAAATAATAATAATGAAAGAAATAGTAAAGAAAAAATAAATAATAATAATGAAATGGATGAACATAATATTCAAATAATAGAAAATGAAGAAGAAGAAGAAGAAGAAGAATTAGAAGAATTAAAAGATGTAGTTGAACTAAATCCAAATCATTTTTCAGAAAAAAATTATAAAATTACCAAAGTTGATATTGATTTACCTTTATTAGAAAATATTTCAAATACAAGTGAACAAAAGAGATTAATAAATAAACAAATAAGAAAAAATTCAAAAGCTCCAAAAAAATTAACTAAATATTTTTCACTTCAAGAATTTCCTAAATCAAAATATTTTACTGATGATGAAATAAAAAAAATAATAAAATTAGTATATAAATTCAAAAAAACTGAAGAAGAACAAGCAGAAATACATAAATTTTTTTTAAAAACAAAAATAAAAGATAGACTAAAATCAGATTTATTAAATGCAAATATTACACCAGAAAAATTAACAACTTTATGTTCAAAATTTGTTACAAGTCAAATTTTTCATTATAAAGATATAATATATACTTTAGAAGAAAAATCAGAATTAATTTACATAATATTAAGAGGAAATATTGGTTTATATAAAATGGAATCTTCATTCGATCAAATGAATTATGAAGAATATTTAACATATTTACATAAAGAAAAAAAAAATTATGATGAAAATAAATCAAATATTGAAGAAGATAATGGAGAAATTGGAAAGACTTTTATAGATGATTTTGTACTTAAAAATACAATAGAAGAAAATAAAGAATTTTTCCCAATAAGAAGATTTACAGATATTGAAGAAATAATGAATATTTTATTTATGATTAAAATATATAAAGATTGTGTTGATAGAGATGGACAAAATTTAATGGAAATATATAATATTTATGAATATCCATATTCTTTTTTAGGTTTTCAAGATGTTATTGATAGTAAAATAAATATGAATGAATTTATTAAAAATTTAACTAATTTATTTTCTGAAAAAGAAAATTTTTATATGAGTAAATTAAATTCTTTAGAACATAAAATAAAAAAATTAAAATATGTTAGAGTTGAATATTTAGGTGAAAATGAATATTTTGGTAATTTTGAAATGATTGATTATAAACCTTTAAGAAATGAAACTGCTCGATGTGAAAGTAGTAAAGTTTTATTATTTGCTATTAATAAGAAAGCATATTCTAATATTTTATATAAAGAACAAAAACATATAAGACAAGAACAATTAGATTATTTTTATAAATCTTATTTTTTTAGATGTATAAATAAGAAATTTTTTGAAAAAAGAGTTTATTCAAAATTTAAAATAATGAATAAATATCTTGGTGATGAATTATTTCATGAAGGAGAAAGATTTAATAATTTTTATATAGTAAAAGAAGGAACTCTTGAAATTTCAATTAGTAATACTTCATTAATTGATTTAAAAAATTTGATAACAAAATTATATGATTTAATTAAAAATGATGTTCAAATGAATATTAAAGTAAGAGAAAGAATGATTCATCCATATAATACAATTCAAAATTCTTTAAATTTAAAAAGAAAGTTCCTTATTTATACAAGTGAAAAAGGACTTTTTGGAGATTATGAATTATTTTATGATTTACCTTCAATTTTTACTGCAAATATAATATCAAAAGAAATTAAATTATTCTTATTTTCATATGAAAGATATTATAAAGCTAAAAAAGAAAATTATAGTATTTATGAAGGATTACAAAAATCAGCCATTAAAAAAATTCAATATATAATTACGAGATTAATGTCTGTTTATGATTCATATTTTGATAAAATTGAAAAAGAATTTACAATAAAACAATATGAACAAGTTGAAGATTTAAAAGAAAAAGAAAAAATATTAAAAAATCCTTATCATAATACTCCACCTTCACCAGAAAAATATAAAAATATTAAAAATACTGCTAATTATATTATTTATAATAATGATTTAGTAACTGATGTTAGAAAATATGATCCTAAAGAAATATTAACCGGGAGAACTATTAAAAAAGAAAAAGTTATTAATAATGATACTACTTCTAATAATTTTAATTTTAATTATGAAATTCAAGATACAATACCAAATTTTGATAAAGATAAAATGTTTAATTATTTATTTAGAAGTGTTCAAATTAAAAAACCAAAAAAAATTTTTCTTCCTCCAATTGCAAATACAGAAAATGATACTATTGATATGAAGCCAATAAATAATGAAGAATCAATTCAAAAAAAAATAAGTGAACATTTATATAATTTTAGTCATAATAAAAGAAGAAGAAGAGTTCGTAGAAATTATTTTAATTTTAATTTGACAAATAGAAATGAAAAAAATGAACATTCAAGAAATTGTTCTTTTTCAAATTTATATAAAGAATATAGAGAAAAATCACCAAGAAAAAGAGAACCTTTATATATTAGTATAAATAATAATAAAATTAAATTACCTGATAAAATAGAGAAAAATGTTCCTTTATTAAATAAATTAAAATTTGAATTTGAAAAATCTCAAAATCAAAATGAAATTGAAGAAAAGAAAAAAAAAGATATTCAAGAAAATAAATTTAATCCTGTTATTAGAGATTATTTTTATAGAGGAACTTTTCATGATACACTTGATAAAGTTCCTGGTGCCTATTTTGTTGCTATAAATGAATTTATTAATAAAGTTAAAGAAGAAAAAGAAAAAAATGAAAAAAAAAAGAAAGAAAAAGAAGAAAAAGAAAAAGAAAAAAAGATTAAAAAAGATAATGAAATAAATAAAGATAATATTTGAAAAAAAATAAAAATGTTATAAATAAAATATTATAAAAAAAAATAAATTAAATATTAATTTTTTTATCTACATTAATCAAATTAATAATATAATGATAATTAGTTATTTTTTTATTAAATAATTATATGAAAAATTTTAATGGAATAAGTGAAGATAAAGTCGATGAATTAATTATGAATTATTTATCAACTAATAAATTTCAAACATCTTTAAATTCATTAATAATATCAACATTAAGTCAAAAAAACAATATGAATTTAACAAGACAAAACATTGCAGATAAAATATTATCTCATCAATATATAAAAGATGTTGAAAATGAAATATTACAAAACTTATTTAATACTTTTGAAATAGAAAATTATAATACAGAAGAATTAATAAATTTAAAATATAAAAATTTATTAAATAGAGAAAAAGATAATATTGGAAGTAATATTTCAATTAATAGTAATTCACCTTTAAATAGTGTTAATTCAACAATGAATAATAATATTACTTCAGTTAGGCTTTTAAATATTTTAGTTGATGAATTTTTAAGTTGTGAATTTTCAAAAGATAATAATATTAAAATTGAAAGTTATATTGGGGATTTATCAAATTTTGATAGTGAAACTTTAATTAATTGTGATAGAATTGAAGATGTATTTAAAAAAATAAATACATTTTTATCTAAATCATATGCTAAAGATATGTTTTTAATACCAAATTTAATAAATTTTGTAAATAAAATAACTAAAAACACAAATACAAAAATATTATGTGAAGCAATAACAATATTTTTAGATTATTTTAATAATATAGTAGGTAAATTTTATTTAAGTCAATTTGACATAACAAAATTTTATAAATTATCATTTAATGTAGAATGTTTAAATAAAATGATAACAAAATTTTATGATAATAGTGATATATTCTTAAGAAAAATAGATGAAAAATATTTACAACATATAATAGATAAAATATTTGAAACAATAATGAAAAATTATTCTCCAAATA
>JAEEGK010032223.1_pt1 | contig 10266 bp, 1 predicted proteins | sample 8958771 | NCBI WGS metagenome assembly JAEEGK01 (sample SAMN16246547, study PRJNA631951) | gut metagenome | biome: gut microbiome; feature: rumen; material: SC-attached | host: Bos | place: Iran: Karaj | collected 2018-10 | reverse complement strand
TTATATTCTTTAGTTATTATATCTCTATTATCTTTATATTCTTCTTCAAAATTGGAATTTAATTCAGTATCTTCATTAATTTCACATTTTTTAATAATATTAATATTAATTCTTTTTTTTTTATTATAATTATTATTATTTTTTTCTGGAATATTATGAATTTTATTAATATTATTTCCAAAATTATTACTCACTGATTTTAATACAATATCTAAATCTTTTTCATTGAATTTTTTTTTAATTAAATTAACAGCTTTTGTCCAACTAATACTTAAATCAATATTTTTAAATTCTTCGGAATTTCTGAGTTTCATTAAAAATTTTTGTGCATGAGATCTAGCTTGTGTGCTTGTTCTTGTAGCAACATGTTTTTGAACTTTTTTCCAATCGTTTCCATATAAAATAATTGCATCTATAAATCTATTATGTTCTTCTTTAGTCCATCTTCCATTTTTTGAATCATTTTTTAAAAAAATAGAATTTATTTTTCGATTCTTTTTTTTTTCTAAAAAATTTTTGTTATTATCTGGATTTTCATGTGTTATTATGAACTTATAAGATGAAGAAGAAGGAATTTTTTGAAGATGAAAAGGTTTAAAATTATTAGATTGTGATTCTTTGATAGGTTTTAATATTATTATATTTTCTGAATTTTTTGGCTGATTTGGCGATAATTTGTACATTTTTATTTAATTATAATATAAAAATTATTAATATATAAAAAAAATATTTAAAAATAATAATTAATTTTATTATTCAAAAATTATATTAATTATATTCTAAATATAATATATGATATTTACAAAAATAATTTTAATTTAAATATATTAAACATTATTTACCTTTTTTAAAAATCATATAACATTTTATTAGTTCTTTTTGTAAAATTTTTACAATCTTCACAAATACTTTTTTTATTTTTTAAAGAAAATTCAGGTAAAATAACTTTATCTTTAGCACAATTAGGACAGATTTTTTTTCCACAAAGATGACATAATATTTTACTATTTGAAATATTACCATCACATACAGGACAAACTTTTATATTTTTTGTTTTTTTATTACTTTTTTTTTTATTTTCAAAATATTCTTCATAAGTTAAATAAATAATATTTTTTTCTTCATTAACACAAATAACTTTAGTTAAATCTTCTGATAATTTAATAAATTGTAAACCAGAATTACTACATTTAATATTTATCATATATTCAAAAGTATAAATTAACTTATTATTATCATCTATTTTTTCATTATTATAAAATTGTAAATAAGGTTCAATAATATTATTATTTATTTTAAATTCTTTTTTTTTATTTTTATTTTCTTCATCATCATTTTTAATTTCAGTTAAAATATCTTCATAATAATTTTTTAATCTATAAATAATTAAATTACCATTTTTATCTCCAGTAAAAAGATGAATATCACTTTCAGTTGTAATTACTGTTTTAATAAAACAACAATTAATTTTAGTTTCGAATATTTTTTTTGCAATAGGAACTCCATTAATATTAAATAAAACACAATTTTCAGAAGTTGATGCTAAAAAGTCACCAGAAATACAACTAATATCAATCACTTTTATCTTTTTATTTTGTTTTTTTCCAAATAAATTATCATAATTTATTATACGCAATAAAATAAAAGAATTATAATCGAAAATATAAATTATATTTTTAATATCAACTACTATTAACATTGAATAAGTTTCTAAAATTTCAATCAATAAAATTGAATTTAAAATAATATTTGTTGAGTTAATAAATAATAAATAAAGATTAGAAATATTTTCATTATTATTATTATTTGAATTTTTATTAAGATATTTTATTTGATTTGAATTTGATGAATGAGCAAAATAATTTTTAACAATATTATTATTTTCGATATTAAAAAAAGTTATTTTAGGTGAATATTGAATAAAATTATTATCTAATTTATTTAATAATAAGCAACTACTATTAGTAATATTAGAAAAATTCATATTAAATTGACGATCTATAAAAGTATTACAAAAATTTTTTTTATTATTTATTCCATTATTTGAAGTTGTTTGAATATCTTCATAATCATTTGGAATACTTTCTCTTTGTGAATTTTGATTATTTTTTTTACGATTAATACTATTTTGTCGAAGTAGAACTAATTTATTTATTCCTGTTACTTTTGTACCTACAGAAATTAATTTTCCAAAAAGACTACTTTTTTTCTTTTTAGTTTCTTCAATTGGTTGAATTGGATTAATATTATTTAATGTATTAACACTTCTCATTGAATTTCTATAACTATTTGTAATAGTATTATTGTTATTATTATTATTGTTATTGTTATTATTATTATTGTTATTATTATTATTTATGCTATATGAATAATTTAACTCAAAACAATTTGAACGAACATTTTCATTTTTTATTTTTTTTATTCGATATTTTTCAATAACTCCATTATTATATCCGATTATAATAATTTTTCCATCGAAAGAACATTTAACATATGTGATTTTAAAAGATTTCATATGACTTATATTATATAAATATTTAACTCCTTTGTAAGGTTTAATAATAGATAATGTATTTCCATAAATAGAATGTTCTTTAGAATAATCAATATAATTTTTAAATGTTGGTGGTAATAATGTTTTTTCTTCTCCTATAAAAAAATAAATATTATTGTTATTATTATTTTCATCTTCTTCTTCATCAGGATTGCATTCTTCATAACATATTTTAAAAGAACTTAAACCACCTTCTCCTTTTGAAATAAATTTTTCAGTATATTCATAATATTTATGAATTTCACATATTTTTCCATCAAAAATATTTTTAATTTTAAATTCCTTTTCTTTTGGTTTAAAATATTGCAAATAACTACTTTTTCCAAAAAATTCTTTTATTTTTTGATGACGTTCTCTTTTTGAATGAGGTTTATTAAATAATTGAATAGGATTAATTCCCATTTCACATAATTCTGATATTTTTTGCTCTAATTCATCTTTGTCTTTAATAGAATTTGGTTCAAAATGAGAACATATTTCTCTTAAAATATTAAAAGATTCAACAGCATTTGAACCAGTTTGTTTATAACCAAAAATTAAATCAATCCAATGATTAATATGTAATGAAACAATTTCAGTTTCTAAACTTTTTTTTAACATTTTAGAAAAAAAACGAGGACTATTTAAAGCCCAATTAGGTAATAAAACATTATCTACTTTTATTTTTTCAGTTGTAATACCATAATTAAATTTATTAGTATTTATAAATAATTCAGGTAAATTAAAAACATCAGGAATTAATTCTTGATATTTTTCATTAACAATATAAAAATTTTTAATATCAAAAAATAATCTATCAGGTGTATCAAAACATCCTCCTTGAATTTCAGAAGAAATAAAACTATAAGGTTTAACTCTTATTAAATAATAACAAACAAATGCAGGATTTGAATAATGTGAACCTGAATGATATTTAAGTTCTTTTTCTTCAATACTATCAAAACGTTCTTTTAAATTTTTTCTTGTAGTCTCATTTTGAGCATAAATTGGATAAAGAAAATTTCTATAACTTTTTTCATCAATTAAATTTATTTCAGGTGAAGTATAATCACTTAAAATCCAAGGAAAAATAGGATATTGTGCTAAATCATTATATGTTCTACCTGCTAATGTATTTAAAAGCATAATATAATCATATGTAGTCATAAAACCATTTGTCCAAATGTTATATGATTTATCTATTATAGATTTTATTTCGGTTATTGATGGTTTTTTCTTTTTGAATTTTTTGAATTTTTGACTTTTGTTTGAATTAGATTTTTCTTTTAAATTGATTTTATTTTTTTTATTGAATAAATGAACGTCAGATATAAATATCATATTTGGATTTTTTAAAGAAGAAGATGAATAATTTGCAATTTCAAAATTTGAATTTTCATTATTAATATTATTTATAGGAGAATTACTGTTATTATTATTAATATATAAATTTTTATTTCTTTTATTAATATATGAAATGAAATTTTTCATAATATTTGAAACTACTTGATCTCTATTATTAACATTAAAAGCAATAAAAAAATTTTTTCCATTTTTTAAGAAAATTTCAATAGCATTGTCTTGATGTAAGAATTTTTTTTTATGCAATTCATTAATTTCGGGGTAATAAAAAGATATAAATTTAATACCTTTATTAAATCTTTTAAATACATTTTTTTTTTCATTTACATCTCCCATTGTTTGATTTTCAGTATTAGTTTTAATTATTTCTTCATTTTCTTCATTATCAAAATTAAAATTCAAATATTCACAATAATTTTTTAAAATTTCATCATAATCATTCACAACCCAAAAAATTTTATTAATTTCTTTATTTGAATAAAACATTGTGTACATTTTATTAATAATAACATTAGTTATAATATAAATTTTATTTATTCCTAAAATTATAACAGAATTTATATATTTCATCTTATCAAAAAGTAAACAATTATAAACTAATAAATTTTCTAATTGATCATCATCATCAATTATATTTTTTTCAATGTCTAAACTAAAAATCTGTTGTAAATTAAAAAAATAATATAAATTTGTTTTATAATCAAAAAAATTAAATTTGTTGAAAAATTCTGAATTTTTAAAATTTTTATTATTTCTATCAATTTCATCATTTAAAATTAAATCAGGCTTTATTTTCAATTTATTTTTAATTCTTGAAGGACCTTCTTTATCAATTAAATAATTTGAAAATGTCCATCTAAATTTAATTTTATTATTATTAATATAAATATTAGTATAGGTTTCAGACATAAAATTTTTAAATAAAATAAAAAGTTTATGTCTTTTGAATATTTTTTTAATTATTTTTCTAATATATAAACATAATTGACAATTTCCAGTGCAAATTATTTTATCAACACCATCTAAATTAATTTCAAATCCTTCTCTATTAATATAATTATTATTATTATTATTAATTTCAAAATTCACCCAAGTATTATTATCATCAGTTCCTCCAATTGTTCCTCTTAAAACATAAAAATCATTTTGATTTTGTGATAAACTAACACCATTATTATTTATATTTACTACTTTTGGTATGACTGGAGCTTCTGTTAATTTTTTAATTTTTTTTGAAAAAAAAGATGAACGTCTATTTCGTTTTGGTGATATTCCTCCTAAATTATTATTTTCATGATCATTACTATTATTAATATTATTATTGTTAGTCTCATTTTTCAATTTCATTTGAGAAAATGTTGTCATATGTTTTTTTTTTGATCTATTATTATCATTACTAATTGTATTTGAAAATTTAATGATATTATTTTCATTTTGTTTTTCTTTTATTTCATCAATTGAATATTTTAATAAAAATTTCTTACTATTTTCATTTAATGTTTCTAATGATTTAATAAATTTAAAAATTTTATCTCTTATCATTAATGTTCTTCCTGAAATTAATTTGATAAAAAAATCATTAATAATTTTTTTTGTTTCATTTTCTTTTCCTAATTTTAAAAATTCAAGATGATAATTAACATTTTTTTCAAAACCTAAAGTGATATATAAAAAATTATCAAAAATATCTAAAATTTTTTTATTATTATTTAGCATCTCTAATATTCTTATCATAATATCAATGCAAATTGAATCAACAACATCATCATTATTTTCAACTAAAAATAAAATATTAATAATATTATCTATAATAATAAAATTTAGTTGATAGCTATCCAATTCAATTTTTTTTCTAACCAAATTTAAAACTTCCATTTTTTGTTCATCATTAAATTTTTCGAATATAAATTTATCTAAAAAAAAATTAGTAATAATTTTATTATTATTATTATTAATAGTAGTTATTTTATATAAATCTCTAATAATATCTTTATCAATAAATTTTATATTTTTATACATAGAAAAATAAAAAACAGAAAAAACATCATTTTTTTGAAACATTTGACTATTTGTTAAATCAATGAAATAAATTAATAAATTTGATAATAAATTAAAAATTTCATTGTCAATATTTTCTATTAATAGCATAAAAATTAATTTTTCAAAAGATAATGTTGAAATAGTATATGAAATATAATTATCTAAAAATATAGATTTTAATTTAATTTGATTTATTATATTATTTCGATTTAAAATTGTATTTTGTTTTATACTTTCTATGATAGAATGTTTACTATTTATAAAAGTATCATTATCTAAAAATAAATTATAATTAATTTTATTTATAAATAAATCAGAATGTCCAAACAAATCATAAATTATATTTGAATTTGCTTGATCTGTTAAAATTTTAAAAGTATTAATTTTTATATGAGAAAAATTAGTATATTTATCATTGTATAAATCTTTTAAATTATTATATTTATATCCTATAAAAATTTGAATATTTTCTTCATTAAATGAAAAAGTAAAATTAAAATTTATAATATTATTTGTATTTAAAAAAATTGTTAATTTATTTGTTGTTAAATCAAAAACAAATTTAAAAATGTTTACATCATTAAAACGTAAAAATTCTTTTGTATTTATTTCGCTGTTATTATTTTCGTTTTTAAATTCTTTTATTGCTAGAATTGTTTGTTTCATATAAATTTCTAATAAATTTTTATTTTCTAGTTTGAATGTTAATAAATGAAAAGGAATTTGTTCGTCATAATTAAAGAAACCAATTCTCATTATAAATGTTATCATTTTTTCTGATATGTTAAAATTGTTATTATAAATTTTGATAGAATTATAAATATTTAATTGATGAATATTATAATTAGTTAAAATAAGACCTTTTTTAGGAAAATTTGAGGTCGATTTTATGTTTGTTAATAAAGCTTTTAATATTATTTTAATGAATTTTAAATCTATATCTGAAGGTATATTATTATTATCTTTATTATTTATATTATTATTATTATCTTCATCATTATTTTCTTCATCATTATTATCTTCATAATTATTATTATCTTCATCATTATTAAATTGATTAATATTATTATTATTAAATATTTGAAAAATATAATAAAAAACAATTCTAACATTTTCCTTATCCAAAAATTTAAAACAAACTAAAAAAATATTATTAAGTATTTCTAATATTTTTTGATCATCTTTATAATTTTCATAAATTTCAAACAAAATTTTAATAAATTTATGTTTTAATAATAATTTAATATTACCATCACTAACTTGACAAATAAAATAAATAAAATTTAAATATTCTTTCAAAAATTTTTTAATTTTTAAAAAACTTTTTAGCATTAAAATAAACATTAATGAATTTTTTATACAAAAATTACTATAATTACTAGGTAAATTTGAATATTTATTTAAATCATCTGAATTAATATCAAATTTTTTTTTATAAAATTCCACAAAATTATTTTCATTAAAATGAATATTAGAATAATTATCATTATTATTAATATTAATATCTGCATCAATATCATCATTATTATTTTCTAATAAAAATTTAAAATTTAAACTTTTATCTATTAAATATTTTATTATATCTAAAAAATAGTCTTTATAATTATTATTAAATTCAATCATTTTATTGTAAAATTCATATAAATTATAAATAATATGCTTTAAATCTTTTTTTGTTATAATTGGGCAATTTTTATTATTTCTATTTATAATATTATTATTATGATTATTAATAATTTTAAAAATAATATCAATATATATTTTAATATTATCATGAATTTCTAAATTATAATCTTTATAAATTTCATTTGAATTTTCTGATAAAAATAAAGTAAAATCAAAAATATCTTCAGTTATTAATTTATTTAAAGAAGTTGAGTTAAATTTTTCTTTTTCAAAAAAAATTTTAATAATTTTAAAACAAAAAATTAATTCTGAAGAAATATTTTTAAAGTCTTGTTTTGTAAGTAAATTAGCATTATTTATTGCCTTAGCAGGTTCTGTAATTACAGGTTTATTATTATTTTTATTTTCATCTTCTTTATTATTATTTTTATTATCATCTTCATTATTATTATTAATATTACTATTTGTTGTGTTTGTATTACTTGATAATACATTATTTTTTTCATTACTGTTTATTTTATTTTCATAAATATCTATTAAATCTTTTATTCTATTATAAATAAATTTTAAATTTTCTTCAACATTTTTAGAATCTTTTGAAAGATTAATAATAATAGTTATAATTTTATATGAGATTTCTATATAATCAAAATTTGAATGTAAATCATCAAAAAATTTATTAAAATTCAAACGAAAAAAGTAATTAAAAACTTTATTTGAATTAGTCATAAATTCTTCAGCATAATTTAACATTTCTATAATCATATCTTTTAAACTAACCATTGGCATTGAAAAAGTACTTTTTTGACTTTTCTCTGTTAATAAAATATTATTATTATTATTAATAGTAGTAATAATAATATTATTATTATCAAAAGGATTTTTTTTAATTTTATTAGCAACTTCTTTAATAATATTAAAAGTGACATCTAAAAATAAGCAATTTAAATCTTCAATACTAGTAATATTAATACTTTTCATTTCATTAAATATTTTTAGATTTTTAATAATACTACTTACATTATCTTTATTTTTACATTTATAAATAGATTTAATTATAATTTCTAATTCAGTTATAGGTAAATACGTATCTATAAAATTAAATAAAAATAAAAAATAATATGATATTAAATCTTGATCACAATTATATAAATTATAAATAAATTTTTCTTTAAAATTAGTTTGTTCAAGTAAATTTTTATAACGATGTAAACTTTTATTTAAATTATTAAGAATTAAATTACAAATTACATTACGTAATTTTTTAACATCTTCAAAAATATCTAAAAGAAAATTTATTATTTCATACATTGAAGTTTTTGATTTATTTTTTTGAGTTGAAGTTATTAATTCTTCAAAAAATATTTGAAATTGTTCTAAATTAAAAGATTCTTTATTAATTTTATTTATATCTGAAAAAATAACTGTTAAAAATTTTAAAATTTTTTTAACAAAAGTTTCATAATTATTATTATGATTATTATTATGATTAGTATTTGAAGATATTAAAATTAATTTAATATTAAATAAAATTTTAATTTCATTTAAAATTTCATTGATATTTTTATATTCTTTTTTTTCATATAAAATTTTTATTTTTAATAAAATTCCTTCTAAACATTTATTTTCTTCTAAATATTTTATAATTTGTTTGTATAAACTTTCATTATATAAATTTTTATTAATAATATTATATAAATTTTTTCTGATATCAGAATAATAAGAAAGTTCTGTGAAAAAATAACTAAATTCATTTTTTTTTGTAACTAAAGTCATTGTGAATTTTAAGTTGTATTCTAATATTATTGAAATAAAAAACTCTTTTAATGGAATAAATGAATATTCTTTTACCTTATTTAAATATAAAATATCATTATTATTATTTATATTATTATCATTAGAATTATTATTATCTATAAAGATATTATTATATAAATTTTGATGAATTGTATAAAAATAATATAAAATTTGAAGAACAAAAATTCCAATGTCATAAAATTCTGTTTCTTTTTGAAATAAAGATAACAAAATTTCTTTTGATTCATATTTAAAAATAATATTTAATATTTTATTTAATGAAACTACAAAAGAATCTGAAATTTTATTATTTTTTATAATTTCATTTTTAATATCATCTGAATTGATAACTAATTCTTCTTCATAAAAATCATAGAATGAATTTAAAAACGAAGAAATTTGTTTTGGATTTTCTAAATCAAAATTTTGAACATTTTCTAATATTAATTTCAATTGTCTTTCAAATTCATTAAGAACTATAAATAAAAATATTTTAATATCAAATAAATTTTTTGAATTTATAAATAATTCTTTTTTTTCAGATAATATATTTGATATTATTTCATTTATTTCATTTATGACTTTATTATCTTTATTATCATTATTATTATTATTTTTATTATTTATATTTTGTAATGAAATTGAAAGATTTTTAATTAATTTTTTTGTTTTTGGGTCATTTATTGAATCTTTAGGTAAATTTAAATAATCTTTTAATGATTTCCTCATTATTTTTTGTTAAAAAATTATAATTATATTTATTTAATTTATATAAATAAATTAATTAATATTTTTTATATTAATTAAATAATATTTATATAATTATTTAATTTAATTTTATATTAAATTAGAAAAATAGACTTGGGGATTGGGGATTGGGGATTGGGGATTGGGGATTGGGGATTGGG
>JAEEGK010032219.1_pt1 | contig 10267 bp, 4 predicted proteins | sample 8958771 | NCBI WGS metagenome assembly JAEEGK01 (sample SAMN16246547, study PRJNA631951) | gut metagenome | biome: gut microbiome; feature: rumen; material: SC-attached | host: Bos | place: Iran: Karaj | collected 2018-10 | reverse complement strand
CTCCGTGGCGGAGTTCGTCGCTTCGGACGGCAACATGGGCGGAAAGGCCGTGAAGAATCCCAAGACCTTCGTCTACCGCGTCCACGACGAGCCCAACCTCGAGAAAGTGTCCGGCCTGCGCGAGTTCGCCGGCAACCTGGGCTACAAGATGGGCCCGATCGGAAGCGGCAAGGACATCGCGCTCTCGCTGAACAACCTCCTCTCCGAGGTCAAGGAAAAGCCCGAGCTCGGCGCCATCCAGATCCTCGCCCTCCGCTCGATGGCCAAGGCCTGCTACAGCACCGAAAACATCGGCCATTACGGCCTGGCTTTCCGGTTCTATACGCACTTCACCTCCCCCATCCGCCGGTATCCGGACCTGATGGTGCACCGCCTGCTGGCGATCTACCTCCACAAGGGGGAATCCCAGAACCTGGACTACTATACCGCCCAGTGCAAGCACGCTTCCGAGCGCGAAGTCGTCGCCGCCGAGGCGGAACGCGAAAGCGTCAAATACAAGCTCGTGGAGTTCATGGAGGACAAGATCGGCCAGGAATTCGACGGCCACGTGTCCGGCGTCACGCAGTGGGGCATTTACGTGGAAATCGAGCCCACGAAGATCGAGGGCATGATTCCCTACCGTACCATCCGCTCCGATTTCTACGACTTCGACGAAGATCACTACCGCGCCGTGGGACGCCGCAAGCACGGCATCATCAAACTGGGCGACCCGCTCCGCATCCGCGTGAAGGGCACCAACCTGGAGCAGAAGCTCCTGGACTATGAACTGGTGGAGCCGGAAGCGGAAAAGGCCGGTCCCGCCCCGACGGAGGACGAATACATCGAATCCCTCGTGGACGCTCCGATGCCTCCGCGCCCCCGCAAGCCCGGCCGGAAACCCCGGATGGGCGCCCTGAAAGCCGAACGGGAACAGATGAAAAAGGGCCGGAAAGGCCGGTAAAGATCACGATGAAACTGACACCGATACTGTTAGCCACGCTCATCCTGGCCGGATGCGGCGGGCGGACTCCCCTCTACAAAGACGCCGGACGCAGCGCCGAAGCGCGCGCGGACGACCTCCTGAAAAGGATGACTGTCGATGAGAAGCTGGGGCAGCTCCTGTGCCCGCTGGGCTGGCCTATGTACGACAAGGTATCGGCGGACAGCGTGGTGATCTCCGACCAGTACCGGGACTTCATCCAAAATCAGCACGGCGGCATGCTGTGGGCCGTTTTCCGCGCGGATCCGTGGACAAAGAAAACGCTGGAGACCGGCTTGAATCCGACGCTGGCGGCGAAGGCGTACAACGCCCTGCAGCGCTATGCGATGGATTCGACGCGGCTGGGAATTCCCGTCATCCTGGCCGAGGAGGCCCCGCACGGGCACATGGCCATCGGCACGACGGTGTTCCCGACCAGCATCGGCCTGGCATCGACCTGGGACACGGAACTGGTGGAAAAGGTGGGACAGACCATCGGCACGGAACTGCAGGCGCAGGGCGCGACCATCGGCTACGGCCCCGTCATCGACCTGTCCCGCGAACCGCGCTGGTCCCGCGTGGAAGAAACGTACGGCGAGGATGTGCACCTGACATCGCAGATGGCTTCCGCGATGGTCCGGGGAACGTCTTCCCGGGGCGTGGTTTCCACCCTGAAGCATTTCGTGGCCTACGGCGTTCCGGAGGGCGGGCACAACGGCAATCCGTCCATCATCGGCATGCGGGACCTCCGGGAGAATGTCCTCCCGACCTTCAAGGCCGCCATCGACGCGGGCGCCCTGTCCGTGATGACTTCCTATAACTCCCTCGACGGCATCCCCACCACCTGCAACAAAGACCTCCTGACCGGCGTCCTGCACGATGAATGGAGCTTCAACGGATTCGTAGTCAGCGACTTGGAAAGCATCGACGGGCTCGAGACGAGCCACCATGTCGCCGCTTCGAAGCAGGAGGCGGGCGAGCGGGCGCTCAATGCGGGCGTGGACGTGGACCTCGGCGCTCACTGCTATGCGCAGCTCAAGGAGTCCGTGGAAAAGGGCCGCGTGTCCATGAAGACCCTGGACCAGGCCGTGAAGCGGGTGCTCATCCGCAAGTTCGAGGCGGGCCTGTTCGACCATCCTTATGTCGATGAGAACGCCGCGGCGGGTCTCGTCCGTACGCCGAAGCATCTCGAAGTGGCCGCCCAGGCCGCGCGGGAGGGGGTCGTCCTCCTCAAGAACGACGGCATCCTGCCCCTGAAGCCCGGCACCCGGATCGCGCTCATCGGCCCGAACGCGGACAATCAGTACAACCAGCTCGGCGACTACACCGCCCCGCAGGCGGAAGAGAACGTGGTCACGATACTGGACGGCCTCCGGGCCAAGGGGGCCGACGTGATTTACGTCAAGGGCTGCGCCATCCGCGACACCCGCGACAGCCAGATTGCCCAGGCCGCCATCGCCGCCATGTTCTCGGATGTGGCCGTGGTCGTGGTGGGCGGTTCTTCGGCCCGTGATTTCCGGACCAAATACATCGATACCGGCGCCGCCGTGGTCGATGACGACGCCGTTTCCGACATGGAAGCGGGCGAAGGCTTCGACCGCGCAAGCCTGGAGCTGATGGGCCTGCAGAACGAGTTGCTGAAGGCCGTCCGGGCCGCCGGAAAGCCCGTCGTCGTCGTATATGTGGAAGGACGGCCGCTGGACAAGAACTGGGCGGCGGAGAAGGCCGACGCCCTCCTGACGATGTGGTATCCCGGCGGAGAAGGCGGCACGGCCCTCGCCGATGTCCTGTTCGGCGACTACAACCCGGCCGGACGCCTCCCGGTGAGCGTTCCCCGGAACGTGGGCCAGCTCCCGGTGTACTACAACAAGAAAAATCCCCGCGGACACGATTATGTGGAAATGTCCGCGGACCCGCTCTATCCCTTCGGTTACGGCCTGAGTTACACGACCTTCGAGTATTCCGACCTTACCGTCTCCGGCCGCGTTCCCGACGTGGAAGTGACGGTCCGGGTGAAGAATGCCGGCGCCCGCGACGGCGACGAGGTGGTCCAGCTCTATGTCATCGACCCGCTGGCCTCCATCGTCCGGCCGCGGAAACAGCTGCGCGCCTTCGACCGCGTCTTCGTCAAGGCCGGGGAAACCGTGCCCGTCACCCTGAAACTCGGGCCCGACGCCTTCTCCCTGGTCGATGCGGCCGGGAATACCGTCACCGAGCGGGGTGATTTCGTCCTGGAGGTGGGCGCCTCCTCCGAGGACATCCGTCTGAAAGAAACGATTGCTTACTGATATGAGAAGATTGCCGATTCTCCTCGCCTTTGCCCTGCCCCTGGCGGCATCCGCCCAGGGACTGCCCTACTGGCAGGATATGACCGTCACCTCCGTGAACGCCGAGACGCAGCGGACGGAAGCCGTCTGGTTCGCCGACCGCGCCGACGCCCTGTCAAAGGGATTCCGCGAGAGCGAGAACTATGTGGACTTGAACGGGGTGTGGGATTTCAAGTATTTTGACGACTATCACGAGATGGACGGATTCCTTCGCTCCGCTCGGAATGACAGTGCATGGGACAGGATACAGGTGCCGGGGAACTGGGAGGTGCAGGGGCACGGCGTCGCAATCTATACCAATCTTCCGTATGAGTTCGCACCCGTCGATCCGCAGCCGCCCACGCTGCCGGAGGTGTTTCCCGCCGGCATCTACCACCGGACCTTCACGGTGCCGGAGGGATGGGCCGGCAGGACCGTCTATCTGAATCTCGCCGGCATCAAGTCCGGCACGTATGTGTATGTCAACGGGAAGGAGATCGGCTACTCCGAAGACTCGAAGAGCCTCGCCCGTTTCGACATCACCCAGGCGCTCAAGAAGGGAGATAATGACCTGATCCTCAAGGTTTATCGCTACTCCACCGGTTCCTGGCTGGAATGTCAGGATTTCTGGCGCATCAGCGGCATCGAAAGGGACGTGTACCTGTCCAGCGAGAAAACGCCGGCCCGGTTCGACTTCAGCATCGTCTCCTCCCTCGACCCGACCCTCTCCAAGGGTGTCTTCCGCATGAATCTCCGCTCGCAGGCGCCCGCCGAGGTCTCCTATGAACTCATCGACCGGGACGGGGATATCGTCGCCGACGCCGTTTTCGAGTTCAAGGGGGACCTGACCACGGTCACCGACACGATTCCCGCCGTGCGGAAATGGAGCGCCGAGACGCCGGAGCTGTACACCCTTCTCCTTCGGGTCAACGGGGAATACACCCGCTTCCACGTGGGCTTCCGCCGCATCGAAATCGCCACCGTCAAGGATGGCGTCCGCGACGTGAAGGCCCTGCTCGTGAACGGACAGCCGGTCAAGTTCAAGGGCGTGAACATGCACGAACACAACCCCTACACCGGCCATTACCAGACAAAGGAAAACATCCTGGAGGATCTCCGGCTCATGAAGATGGCGAACATCAACGCCATCCGGACCTGCCACTATCCCCAGCCCCGGGAATTCTACGAACTCTGCGACAGCCTCGGCTTCTACGTCTATGACGAGGCCAACATCGAGTCCCACGGCATGGGCTACAAACCGGACCGCACGCTCGGCAACAATGCCGCCTGGCAGGACAAGCACATCGACCGTATCCTGAACATGTATCGCCGGACGGCGAACTATCCGTGCGTGACCATTCTCTCCCTCGGAAACGAGGCCGGAAACGGCGTGAACTTCTACGAGGCTTACCGCGTGCTCAAGGCGCTGGAAAAGGATGGCCAGGACCGTCCCGTGTGCTACGAACGCGCTGAAAGAGAATGGAATACCGACATGCTCGTCCCGCAGTATCCGAATGCTGAATGGTTCGCCCGGATGGGCGAGAAAGAGTCGGGACGGCCGGTCGTTCCGTCTGAATATTCCCACGCCATGGGCAATTCCAACGGTTCCCTGGACCTCCAGTGGGAGCAGATCTACGCCCATACGCACCTGCAGGGCGGTTTCATCTGGGACTGGGTGGACCAAGGCCTGTATGACAGGGAGAAAGGATGGGCCTACGGCGGCGACTACGGCGTGGACGCCCCTTCCGACGGGAACTTCCTTTGCAACGGCCTTGTCAATCCGGACCGTGACCCGCATCCCGGTTACTACGAGGTGAAGCACGTCTATCAGAATGTCGCCATCTCCGGCATCTCCCCGGAGGAAGGCCGGTTTGTCATAAAAAACCGATTCTATTTCAACGATTTAAGTGATTATACAATCCGTTGGCGGATCGAGCGGGACGGAAAGCCGGTGAAGAAGGGGAAACTGTCCCTCTCCACCCCGGCCCAGGGCTCCGAGGAGTTCACCGTCAGGATTCCGAAGCGGAAACTCCGCCGCCGCGGCGAATACCGCGTCATCTTCGAAACGGAAACCGCCCGCGACCTGGCGCTGCTCCCGAAAGGCACCGTCGTCGCCATGGACGAAGTCCTCATCAAGGACACCCGCGAAAAGGAGGCTTTCAAGACCGGCAGGCAGGCCGAGGTCACGGAAAGCGACGCGGAAATCCGCCTCGAGAACGGTCGGGGCGAGCTGGTCTTCGACAAGGCCCTCGGCTATGTGACACGCTATACCTACAAGGGTACCGACCAGGTCGATCCGGCCTTCGGCCTCCGTCCAAACTTCTGGCGCGGTCCCACCGACAACGACTACGGCAACGGTGAGCCGGCACGGGCCCATGCCTGGAAAGAGGCCTCCCAGACCTTCCAGGCCTCGGTTTCCGTGAAAAACGGTGTCCTCCACGCCGTCTATGCGCTCCCGGGCGGTTGCTCGATGGCGGTGGACTATACGCTCCTGCCGGACGGTCTCCTCAAGGTCTCCGCCGCCTACAGGGGCGCCGGGGACAAACCCGTCGACATTCCCCGCGTCGGCTTCCGCTTCCGCGTGAAGGAGAATGACTTCCAGTACTACGGCCGCGGACCGGTGGAGAATTATGTCGACAGACGTTCCGGCACCTTCAAGTCTCTCTTCACGACGAAGGCCTCCGACGAGTTCTATCCCTATGTCCGGCCGCAGGAAACCGGCCATCACACCGAGACCGAATGGCTCGCCACCCGGTCGCTCACGGTGGTCGCCGACGGTCTTTTCGAGTTCAACGCCCTCCGGCACAGCGTCGAGGACCTGGACAGCGAGGAGTCCGGCCGGCCGTTCCAGTGGAACAACTTCGAAAACCCGCCCGTCCATGACGAGGAAGCGGCGCTGAAGAGCCACATGCGCCGCCAGACGCACCTCTGCGACGTCCCGGACCGCGATTTCACGGAGATCTGCATCGACGGTGCCGCCGGCGGCGTGGGCGGTTACGACAGCTGGGGCTCCCGCCCCGAACCCTCCCGTATCCTCTGGTCCGACAGCAGCCTGGACTTCGGATTCACCCTGGTGCCCGCCAGGGCGATGCGGCCCCGCAAGGCCGTGCGGTTTGATTTCTGATTTTCCATCGTATGACTAAAAGATTCTTCCACAGCCCCCTGGTACGGCAGGGCCTCATCCTCTTCTTCTTCATGTCCGCCTGCACCTGCACGACGAAAAACAGCCCGGAACCGGGCGGTGAAGAAGACACGGCCGTCCATGTCACCGGCGTCAAGGTCACCCGCGCCGACCTGGAACTGAACGTGGGCGGCGGATTTCACCTCGGAGCCCGCGTGACGCCCAAGAATGCCACCAACGCCCGTGTCAGCTGGTCGTCGGACCGTCCTGAAGTCGCCACCGTGGAAAAGGAAAGCGGCCAGGTCAAGGCAGTGGCGCCCGGCAAGGCCATCATTACCGTGACCACCGAAGACGGCGGTTTCACCGATACCTGCCCCGTCACCGTAAAGGGAGAAAGCACGCCGACGGACCCCGTCCCCACCGATCCGGGCGCGCCGCAAGCCTATGGCGCCGTCCCGTCCGAAGGACAGCTCGCCTGGCAGCGCCAGGAACTGCTGATGTTCTACCACTATGGACAGGCCACCTTCTCGGGCTATGACGGCGAGAACGCGTCCTGCAACGGGAAGGCCTGGTCGGAGCGGCTGCTGCTCCAGAACTACAAACCCACCGTCATCGACGCGGACCAGTGGGTGAAGACCGCGCGGGACAATGGCTTCAAGGAAGTGATTCTCACCGCCAAGCATCATGACGGATTCTGCCTGTGGGACAATCCGGAGAGTACGACGGACATCGCTCATCCGGACTGTTCGAACCATACGGACGTCGTGCAGGCCGTCCGGGACGCCTGCACCAAGTACGGCGTGAACCTGGGCCTCTATCTCTCGCCCTGGGACCGGATGATCGAGGTGTCCGGAAAGTCCACGTCGCAGTATGAAACCATGTACAAGAACGCCCTCAAGGACTTGATGACGAAATATGCCCCCGTCACCGAAATGTGGTTTGACGGGAACCATGCCGGGAACTTCAACTGGACGGCCGTGAACAAGACGGTGCTGGACATCAACCCGGAATGCGTCATCTTCTCCAACGGCGGTCCCGGATGCCGCTGGGTCGGAAACGAGGAGGGCGTGGCCGGAGAGACCGACTGGGCCACCCTGGACATCCGGGGCCGGAGCCTTTCCCCGAGCAACCTGCCCGGCGACTACAGGACTTACCTCGGCGTCGGAGACAAGGGCGCGGACTCCTGGTGTCCGGCGGAAAGCGATTTCTCCATCCAGCGGATCGGTGACCATAACGGCTGGTTCTACGGCGCGTCCGACAGCCGGAAGACCGCCAAGGAACTGATGGACCTCTATTACAAGAGCGTGGGGCGCAACTCCGTGTTCCTGATGAATGTTCCGCCGTCCGACAAGGGTGTCATCGACGCCAAGGAATTGGCTGTCATCGAAGCCTTCACGCATATGCGGGAAGCGGTCTTCGCGACGAACCTGGCCGACGGCGCCACGGCGACGGCGACCTCCGTCCGCGGCAGCCTGCCGGAGAAATACGGCCCCGGAAAGATGCTGGACGGCGATTATGACACCTACTTCGCCACGGACGACGGGGTGACGACGGTCGATATCGAATTCCAGCTCGCCGGCGGCAAGACCTTCAACCGCGTGATGCTGCAGGAGTACATCCCGCTCGGCCAGCGGGTGGAAAGCTTTGATATCCAGGTCCATGTCAACGGTTCCTGGAAGTCTTGGGGCAACGGCGCCAAAACCACCATCGGCCACAAGCGCATCGTCCTCGGGAAGAGCGTGACGGCCGACGCCGTCAGGATCTCCGTCAAGTCTTCCCTCGCCTGCCCCGTGCTGAACGGATTCGGGCTGTATAACGACACCGTAAGCGGACTGTGATGAAAAAGAGCGTCTTCCTGGCACTGCTGCTGCTCGCCGCAGCATGCGGCCCCCGCGACGGGATCCGGACTGTCCGGATCGCAGAGGGACAGGATGCGGAGCTCGGAACGATCAAGGAGATCGACGGTCCGGTGACCTTCCGCCTCCTCATCCGGAACGACTATCCGGATACCCTTTATCCGGTCCAGCTCCATACCCCCTGCGGCTGCACGCAGGCCCGGTTTGACCAGAAACCGGTGGCTCCCGGCGCGGATGAAGTCCTGGAAGTGACCTATAATCCCGCCTATCGGCCCGGGCCCATGCGGGAAGAGATCCAGGTCCGATACGTGAACTCGCCCGTGCGCGTGCGTACCTTTTCCATTACGGGAAATGTCGTCGGCTTCAACCATCCGATCGAAGAGGACCGCCCCTATGCCTACGGGGAAGGCCTGTATATGAGCCATCAAATCCTGAATTACGGGCAACTCCGCGGGGGCGAGACGGGGGACTTCTTTTTCCGGTACGGAAACGGCAACACCCGCAAGGCCGACATCACCTTCGACATCCCGGAAGAGTGGCAGCCCTACGTCCGGATGCGGCAGCCCGGCCGGATGAAGGCCGATGAGCGGGACACCCTCCACGTGAAGTTCACCATGCCTGAGGAAAAGGACTCCGTGACATTTATTCTCCAGCCCCGGGTGGACGGGAAAAAGACGAAAGAAGCACTTACGATTCTTGTCAAAAAAAGGGTGGATTAATGTGGGAAATCACGAAAACTTTACATAAATTTGTCAAGCATTTTGTGAATTTGCTCAGAAAACCAACATAATCTACTAATTCTAAACACTTTATGAGTTTCCATCTTAAGAAAGTCATGGCAGGATCGCTTTCGGTCTTGCTGGGACTGTTCATCTCCGGCGGAAGCGTATGGGCCCAGAACAGGACCATAACGGGTACCGTCTCGGATGACTTTGGTGAACCGCTCATCGGCGCCAGCGTCGTCGTGGAGGGGGATGCATCGACGGGAGCCATCACCGACCTGGACGGTCGTTATTCCATCACCGTCCCGGCCGCGGCGGAGGCCCTGCGCTTCTCCTACATCGGCCAGAAGGATGCCGTCGAGACGATCGGAGGCCGTTCGGTCATCGATGTCACCCTGACATCGGACAACATCGCGCTCAACGCGACGGTGGTCACGGCCATGGGCATCCGGAAGGAGGAGAAATCCCTCTCCTACAATGTCCAGCAGCCCAAGCTGGAGGGCGTGAGCCCGGTGGGTTCCTTCGTCAACGGCCTGAACGGCAAGGTGGCGGGCGTGTCCATCAACCAGTCCTCCACGGGCGTGGGCGGAACTTCCCGTATCGTCATGCGTGGTTCCAAGTCCATCTCCAACAACAACAATGCGCTGTATGTGATCGACGGCATTCCGATGCAGTCGCTGCGCGGCACGAACCCGGAAGGAACCTATGCCGGCGCCGGCCAGACCGGTGACGTCATGGGCACCCTGAACCAGGATGACATCGAGTCCATCTCCGTTCTCTCCGGTCCGTCAGCGGCGGCCCTGTACGGCGCCAGCGCCGCGAACGGCGTCATCATCATCACCACCAAGAAGGGCCAGAAAGACCGCCTGGACATCGACTATTCGAACACGACGATCTTCTCCCGCGCGTATGTGATGCCGCAGTTCCAGAACACCTACGGTCCGTCCTCCCCCGGTTCCTATTACAGCTGGGGCGCGAAGCTGGACACCCCGTCCTCCTACGACCCGCGCGACTTCTTCCAGACCGGCGTGAACGAGCAGAACTCCTTCTCCCTGTCCTCCGGCACCGAGCGCAGCCAGACCTACGTCTCCGCCGCCGTCGCCCAGGCCCGGGGCATCATCCACAACAACAACGTGGGCCGGTACAACCTGTCCTTCCGCAACACGACCGACCTGGTGAAAGATCTCCTTTCCCTGGACGTGAACGTCACTTACGGCCGCGTGAACGAACAGAACATGATCGCCCAGGGCGAATACGGCAACCCGGTCGTCCCGGTGTACCTGTTCCCTCCGGGAGACGACTTC